>Ga0129310_1000414_pt1 | contig 53288 bp, 40 predicted proteins | sample Go1ome_2_FD_94433 | JGI IMG/M metagenome (GOLD analysis project Ga0129310, IMG submission 94433) | Western lowland gorrila individual fecal microbial communities from Wisconsin, USA - Go1022A metagenome | ecosystem: Host-associated > Mammals > Digestive system > Large intestine > Fecal | place...
GAAGATAAAGTCTGCGGATGCCGTTGAAATCCATCGCTGATTAGCGAGGTCCTGTCGAGCTTAGCAGCGCGATGCATTTCACAGAGCGGGAGCGTGCTCCGCAGACTTTATCTTCGCCCGCAGTCCCAACTCACAACAATCTTCCCCCGGGACGAAAGACTCATAAAACAATCCCCCCCGTCCGCTGACCGTACCGGCGGCGTCCTCACCTGCTTAACTAAATCTCCACACTAAAACAGGCCCGGATTTTCCATCCGAGCCTGCCTCTTATTTTACTCTTCGCTTAATTCATCTTCATTCAGGACAATTCTGTCTGCCTCGTCAAGAATATCCAGATCGATATCATCGTCGTCAGCCAGCATAATCTCATCCTCTTCTTCCATATCGGTATTCAGCTTGATGGAACGGTATCTCTTCATACCAGTACCGGCCGGAATCAGTTTACCGATAATAACGTTCTCCTTCAGTCCAATCAGATGATCCACTTTACCGTTGATAGCGGCCTCTGTAAGAACTTTTGTCGTCTCCTGGAAGGAAGCGGCCGATAAGAAGGAATCTGTAGCCAGAGAAGCTTTTGTGATACCGAGCATAACCTGACGGCCGATTGCCGGTTCTTTGCCTTCTGCAAGCAGAGCCTCGTTCATATCGTTGTAATCCAGAACGTCCATGGAGGTTCCCGGAAGCACATCGGAATCTCCGCTCTCCTCTATCTTAATCTTCTTCAGCATCTGGCGCACAATCATCTCGATATGCTTATCGTTGATTTCTACACCCTGAAGACGGTAAACGCGCTGAACCTCCTGAATCATGTAGTCCTGAACGGCGCGGACACCCTTAATCTTCAGAATGTCATGCGGATTCACGCTACCTTCGGTCAGCTCGTCACCGGCCTCAAGTAAGGAACCGTCCTGAATCTTGATTCTGGAACCGTAAGGAATCAGGTAAGTCTTGGAATTACCAGTCTCATTGTCCGTGATAATAATCTCACGTTTCTTCTTTGTATCCTTGATCGTCGCAATTCCGCCGAACTCTGCAATAATTGCGAGTCCCTTCGGCTTACGCGCCTCGAAAAGCTCCTCGACACGGGGAAGACCCTGTGTGATATCGCCGCCGGCAACGCCGCCCGTATGGAACGTACGCATTGTAAGCTGTGTACCAGGCTCACCGATGGACTGGGCAGCGATAATACCAACCGCCTCGCCAACCTGAACCGGCTGGCCGGTCGCCATGTTGGCGCCGTAGCACTTCGCACACACACCGATATGGGATTTACAGGTTAAGACGGTACGGATTTTCACGCTGTCCCTGCCCTGTTTCCTAAGCACTGCCATAACGGCAGCCGCACGCTTCGGCGTACACATATGGTTTGCTTTGACAATGACTTCCCCTGTATCAGGATCTGTGATCGTCTCGGCGATAAAACGGCCTGTGATTCGCTCTTCCAGGGCCTCGATTGTCTCCTGGCCGTCCATGAAGCCTTTAATCTCCATGAATGGGATTTCTCTTCCTTCACAGCAGTCCTCTTCACGTACGATCAGGTCCTGGGAAACGTCAACAAGACGTCTTGTCAGGTAACCTGAGTCGGCCGTACGAAGCGCCGTATCAGACAGACCTTTACGCGCTCCGTGGGCAGAGATGAAGTACTCCAGTACGTCAAGGCCTTCACGGAAGTTGGACTTGATAGGAAGTTCGATGGTATGGCCTGTTGTATCTGCCATAAGTCCACGCATACCTGCCAGCTGTTTAATCTGTTTATCGGAACCACGGGCTCCGGAGTCAGCCATCATATAGATGTTATTATACTTGTCAAGTCCGGTTAACAGGTCATGAGTCAGCTGATCATCGGTAGCCTTCCATGTCTCGATAACCTCTTTGTAACGCTCCTCCTCTGTGATGAGACCACGGCGGAAGTTCTTGGCAATCTGGTCAACGGTAGACTGGGCATCTTCAATCAGCTGCTTTTTGCTCTCAGGCACGGTCATATCGGAAATTGATACGGTCATGGCCGCCCTTGTGGAGTATTTGTAACCAATTGCCTTAATATCGTCAAGTGTCACGGCAGTCTGTGTTGCGCCGTGAATATTGATAACTTTCTCAAGAATCTGTTTTAACTGCTTCTTGCCTACGTGGAAGTCTACTTCCAGCTTTAATTCATTCTCTTCAATGCTTCTGTCCACAAAACCGAGATCCTGCGGAATAATCTCATTGAAAATGAAGCGGCCTACGGTGGACTCGATGATGCCGGTCTTAACCGTACCGTCAGGCATTCTCTTCTGCACTCTCACCTTTACTTTTGAGTGAAGGGTAACTTCGCCGTTCTCATAAGCGAGAATTGCCTCATTAACACTCTTGAAGGCCATGCCTTCGCCCTTTGCTCCCGGTCTCTCCTGTGTCAGATAGTAGATACCGAGTACCATATCCTGTGAAGGAACGGCTACAGGGCCGCCGTCGGACGGTTTTAACAGGTTGTTCGGAGACAGTAAAAGGAAACGGCACTCTGCCTGGGCCTCTACGGACAGCGGCAGATGAACAGCCATCTGGTCACCGTCAAAGTCGGCGTTGAACGCAGTACAAACAAGGGGATGAAGCTTGATTGCCTTACCTTCTACCAGAATCGGCTCAAAGGCCTGGATACCAAGTCTGTGCAGAGTAGGCGCGCGGTTTAACATAACCGGATGCTCTTTAATAACATCCTCCAGCACATCCCAAACTTCCGGCTGGAGACGCTCTACCATCTTCTTCGCGTTCTTGATATTGTGTGCGGTTCCGTTGGAGACAAGCTCTTTCATAACAAAAGGCTTGAACAGCTCAATCGCCATCTCCTTCGGAAGGCCGCACTGGTAAATCTTCAGTTCCGGTCCAACTACGATAACGGAACGTCCCGAATAGTCAACTCGTTTACCCAGAAGGTTCTGGCGGAAACGGCCCTGTTTACCCTTTAACATATCGGAGAGGGATTTTAAAGCTCTGTTTCCAGGTCCTGTCACAGGCCTGCCTCGTCTGCCGTTGTCGATGAGTGCGTCGACAGCCTCCTGGAGCATACGTTTCTCGTTCCTGACAATGATGTCGGGAGCGCCCAGTTCCAGAAGACGGGCAAGACGGTTGTTACGGTTGATAATTCTTCTATATAAGTCGTTTAAGTCAGATGTTGCAAAACGGCCGCCGTCCAGCTGTACCATAGGACGGATATCCGGAGGAATTACCGGAACTACGGTCATAATCATCCACTCCGGTTTGTTGCCGGAATTTCTGAAGGCCTCGACCACTTCCAGCCTCTTGATGATACGGGCGCGCTTCTGGCCTGTGGCATCTTTGAGCTGTTTTCTCAAATCCTCAGAATCCTTTTCCAAATTAATGGCCTGTAAAAGTTCCTGAATGGCCTCGGCTCCCATTCCTACACGGAAGTTGCCGTAGCCGTATTTCTCCAGCTCATCGCGGTACTCCTTCTCGGATAATACCTGTTTGTACTGGAGGCTTGTTTTGCCCGGATCCAGTACGATATAAGAAGCAAAGTACAGAACCTTTTCCAGTGTTCTCGGAGATATATCGAGAATCAGGCCCATACGGCTGGGGATTCCCTTGAAGTACCAGATATGGGAAACAGGCGCCGCGAGGGCAATATGGCCCACGCGCTCCCTGCGGACACTGGCTTTCGTTACTTCTACGCCGCATCGGTCACAGATTACACCTTTATATCTGATTTTTTTATATTTACCACAATGGCACTCCCAATCCTTGCTCGGCCCGAATATCTTCTCACAGAACAGACCGTCTTTCTCCGGCTTTAAGGTTCTGTAGTTGATGGTCTCCGGCTTTTTCACCTCGCCGTGGGACCACTCAAGGATCTTCTCAGGGGAGGCCAAACCAATCTTGATTGCGTCAAATGTCAATGGCTGATAAGTTTCGTTTGTCTCTGGCATGAACAGTACTCCCTTCTATCATTAATCTTCATCGTCAGAATAATCGTCGTCCTGAATTTCCTCTAAATCATCCTGAATATCTGCAAAGTCGTCGCTGTCATCTGTCTCTTCTACAGTTGCTAATTCTCCGTCCTTGAATTCCTGTTCCTGGTAGCCTAAGCTTCCAAAGGACTCGTTCTGGGAGTAATGTTTGCTGTCGCTTTCAAGGATCGAGCGGATATCTGTGTCGCCATAGTCGATTGTTTCAGCCAGTTCCACCTCGGAACCGTCCTCCTTCAGGACTCTGACATCAAGACCAAGAGACTGAAGCTCTTTAAGAAGTACCTTAAAGGACTCCGGAATACCCGGCTCAGGGATATTCTCTCCCTTGATAATGGCCTCGTAAGTCTTCACACGTCCTACAACATCATCGGATTTCACTGTCAGGATTTCCTGAAGTGTATAAGATGCGCCGTACGCCTCGAGTGCCCAAACCTCCATCTCGCCGAAACGCTGGCCGCCGAACTGGGCTTTACCACCCAGAGGCTGCTGTGTAACAAGGGAGTATGGTCCTGTGGAACGCGCATGGATCTTATCATCTACCAGATGATGGAGCTTCAGGTAGTGCATGTGTCCGATGGTTACAGGGCTGTCAAAATATTCTCCGGTACGGCCGTCGCGCAGGCGGACTTTACCGTCGCGTCCAAGCGGTACGCCTTTCCAGAGCGCTCTGTGCTCCAGATGGCTTCCCAGATATTCCATCAGCTTCGGATCTGCTTTATCTTTATATTTTTCTTCAAATTCTTCCCAGGAGGTGTTGACATAATCGTTTGCCAGTTCCAGGGTATCCTGAATATCAATCTCGTTTGCTCCGTCGAAAATCGGTGTGGAAACATTGAATCCAAGCGCTCTTGCAGCAAGGCTTAAATGGATTTCCAGAACCTGTCCGATATTCATACGGGAAGGCACGCCCAGAGGGTTGAGTACAATATCTAACGGACGTCCGTTTGGTAAAAACGGCATATCCTCTACAGGAAGCACGCGGGAAACAACACCCTTGTTACCGTGACGGCCGGCCATCTTGTCACCTACGGAAATCTTACGTTTCTGTGCGATGTAAATGCGGACCGTCTCATTCACGCCCGGTGAAAGCTCGTCGCCGTTCTCTCTTGTGAATACTTTTGCATCCACGATGATACCGTAAGCGCCGTGCGGAACCTTTAAGGAAGTATCACGTACCTCTCTCGCCTTCTCACCGAAGATGGCGCGCAGCAGTCTCTCCTCTGCGGTCAGCTCTGTCTCTCCCTTAGGAGTCACCTTGCCCACCAGAATATCTCCGGCACGTACCTCGGCTCCGATTCGGATAATACCTCTCTCATCCAGATCCTTCAGCGCATCTTCACCGACCCCCGGAACATCTCTTGTAATCTCTTCCGGTCCCAGCTTCGTATCGCGCGCTTCTGCTTCATATTCTTCAATATGAACGGAAGTATATACATCTTCCTGCACCAGTCTCTCGCTCAGAAGAACGGCATCCTCGTAGTTATAACCTTCCCAGGTCATGAATCCGATTAACGGGTTCTTACCCAGGGCGATCTCACCGTTATCCGTGGACGGACCGTCTGCGATAACTTCTCCAACCTCCACGTGATCGCCTTTGTAGACAATCGGTTTCTGGTTATAGCAGTTGCTCTGGTTGCTTCTCTTAAATTTGGTAAGATGGTAAACATCTCTGTTTCCATCGGAATCTCTTTTGATAATGATCTCGTTGGATGCGGAGCGCTCAACTACGCCTGCATTCTTTGCAACCATGCAGACACCGGAGTCAACCGCCGCTTTTCCTTCGATACCCGTACCAACGACTGCTGCCTCTGTCTTCAGAAGCGGAACGGCCTGACGCTGCATGTTGGAACCCATCAGCGCACGGTTGGCATCGTCGTTCTCCAGGAAAGGAATCATGGACGTAGCTACAGAGAACACCATCTTAGGAGAAACGTCCATCAGATCGATTCTCTTCTTCTGGAACTCTGATGTCTCTTCGCGGAAACGTCCGGAAACATTATTGTGAATGAAGTGGCCTTCATCGTCCAACGGCTCATTCGCCTGTGCTACAACGAAGTTATCCTCTTCATCAGCCGTCAGATATACAACCTCTTCCGTAACGACCGGGTTGTGCGTGTCGGATTTATCTACCACGCGGTACGGCGCTTCCACAAAGCCGTACTGGTTTACTCTTGCATAGGTTGCAAGGGAGTTGATAAGACCGATGTTCGGACCCTCGGGAGTCTCGATCGGGCACATACGGCCGTAATGTGTATAGTGAACATCTCGTACCTCGAATCCGGCACGGTCTCTGGAAAGACCGCCAGGTCCAAGGGCGGAAAGACGTCTCTTATGCGTCAGCTCTGCCAGAGGGTTATTCTGATCCATAAACTGGGACAGCTGGGAGCTTCCGAAGAACTCCTTAACGGCTGCCGTCACAGGCTTGATATTGATTAAGGACTGGGCAGATACACCTTCCATATCCTGAGTAGTCATTCTCTCACGAACCACACGCTCCATCCTGGACAGACCGATACGGTACTGGTTCTGTAAAAGCTCTCCGACGGCGCGGATACGTCTGTTGCCCAGATGGTCGATATCATCCTGTGTTCCGATTCCGCCCTCAAGATGCATATTGTAGTTGATGGAAGCGATAATATCTTCCTTCGTAATATGTTTTGGAATCAGATCATGGATATCTCTCTTGATGACTTCCTTTAATTCTTCATCTGATCCAGCTTCTGCCAGAATACCTTCAAGCACCGGGTAGTATACTAACTCTGTAACACCGACTTCCTCCGGATCGAAATCCACATAGGAAGCAAGATCTACCATCATGTTGGACAGAACCTTATGGTTCTTTCTCTCACCCTGAATCCATACGTATGGGATGGCTGCGTTCTGGATATCGGTTGCAAGCTGTTTATCAACCTCCGTACCTTTTTCCGCAAGAATTTCACCGGTTGACATGTCAACGACATCCTCAGCCAGCGTATGTCCCGCGATACGGTTTTTAAAATGAAGTTTCTTATTAAATTTATAACGGCCTACCTTTGCAAGATCATATCTTCTGGGGTCGAAGAACATGCTGTTTAATAAGCTCTCTGCACTGTCAACGGAAAGAGGCTCACCCGGACGAATCTTCTTATATAATTCCAGAAGGCCATCCTGGTAATTGCTGGAAGGATCTTTCTCAAAGCTCTTCTCCAGCTTAAGCTCTTCACCGAAAAGTTCGATAATCTCTGCATTGGTGCCATAACCTAATGCACGGATCAGTACGGTTACGGGAACTTTTCTTGTTCTGTCCACGCGGACATAGAAGATGTCGTTGGAATCCGTCTCGTACTCCAGCCAGGCACCGCGGTTCGGGATAACCGTACAGCTGTACAACTCCGTACCAATCTTGTCATGTGCTATTCCGTAATAGATACCAGGGGAACGTACTAACTGGCTGACGATTACACGCTCAGCGCCATTAATTACAAAGGAACCGGTGTCAGTCATAAGCGGCAGATCGCCCATGAAAATCTCATGTTCATTAATCTCGTCTTTATCCTTATTGCAAAGTCTAACCTTTACTTTTAAAGGAGCGGCATAAGTAGCATCACGTTCCTTACACTCTTCGATCGTATATTTGATGTCATCTTTACACAGTGTAAAATCTACAAAGTCCAAACTCAAGTGCCCTGCAAAATCTGCAATCGGGGAGATGTCAGCAAACACTTCACGAAGTCCCTCATCGAGGAACCACTGATAAGAGTTTTTCTGAATCTCAATCAAGTTCGGCATTTCCAGAACTTCTTTTTGTCTTGAGAAGGTCATTCTTACACCTTTACCGGCTTTCACCGGACGCATCCTGCTTTTCTCCATTCGACGTTTCACCCCTGTTTTCTTTCTATGGTTTAATTTTGGGCATACTTCGGCCTTATGGGCCTATGTTACCACAATAGTGCATTTTTCATCTTATCATGAATAAATTTGTGTGTCAAGGAAATTTTTGCCCTGTTTTCCTATATTTATGCCGTTTTTTAATAACCCCGCTAAACAGCGATGGATACAAAGGCATCCGCAGACTATATCTTCTCCTCCGTCCCAATGGAATCTGATGAAGCTGTTTGAGTATATTTGTTGGAAATTTGATACATGATTTGATAGATTTGATGTCTATAGGAAACTGAGCGGAATTAAAGCCGGATGAATATCACCGGATTTAATTCCGCTCCGAATGAATTTTAAGACACGCTCTAGTCTTACACAAATTCTGTGAAATAGCCCGCCATCAATGTAATGGCTTCGTCCAATGTGCTTTCCTTTGGGAGGAATTTTTCGTTATGCAGGGGATATTCACTTTCACAGCCCATGAAAAAATACATCGACGGCAGTTTTTGGCTGTAAAATGAGAAGTCCTCCCCAATCAGACTCGGGGATATATCTGTATGGACCGACTCAGCGCCCAAAATCCGGCCGGCCGCATTTATAAATTTTTCCGTAATTCTTCGGTTGTTATCTACCACCGCATAACCGTCTTCGATAGTAACGCCGGTTGTTCCCCTGTATGCGGCCGCGATATTTCCGGCCAGTTCCTTTATTCTTTTATGGACAAATTGACGGATATCAGGATTCATGCTCCTTATCGTTCCTTCTATCAGAACCTGATCACATATGATGTTGTACCGTCCTGAGGTCCGGATGGAGCCGATCGATATCAGTACGGTCTCAAAAGGGCTGATTTCCCTCCTTATTTTATGTTCCACCGCATTAATAATCTCCGCCGCAATGGATATGGCATCCACCCCTTTCTGTGGTTCGGCCGCATGGGCTTTCTTGCCTGTCACCCGGATCAGCAGCTTATCCGACGACGCCATGATCGGTCCCGGCTTTACTGCGATTTCTCCGACTTTAAGCTCCGGCCACATATGTAATCCATAAAATTCCTCCACGCCAAACTGCTCAAACAGCCCCTGGCCGATAACAGCTTTTGCTCCCCCCGTTGGGTTGCATTCCTCCGCCGGCTGGAAGACAATCAGAATATTTACCCTGAGCAGCTGCCTGAACTTCCATAAAATCACGGCAAGCCCCGCCGCCACAGACGCGTGCATGTCATGGCCGCATGCATGCATGACGCCCGTATTGACAGATTTAAAGTCTATCTCATTTTTTTCTTCAATCGGCAGGGCATCGATATCCGCACGGAATCCGGCCGTATGTTCCTTTCCGCAATCGATCCATGCATATCCGCCAGTCATATGCCCAAAATTACAGAATGGAACCCCATATTCTTCCAGAAACTGTTTAATCCGGGAGGTAGTAGCCGTCTCCCCGTAGCCCTGTTCCGGATTTGCATGAATCTCACGCCGCAGTTTTCTGACCTTCGGCAATAGTTCCCGCAAGGTTTCCCTGATCTTCGGATTACTTAAAGATGCTCTCATCTACTTCAATTCCCAGGCCTGGCTTCTGGGGGACTTCCACATAACCGTCCTTTACCTTAAAATCTTCTATAATAATATCATGCTGATGCAGCGGCCCTCCCAGCAGCATATCATTGGGAATATCTGCGTTTACCGTACTTGCCACAAAATGTATACTGGCGGCGGAGCCGATTCCCACCTCCAGATTACTTCCGGCCGTCGCCAAAAGACCTTCTGCTTCCAAACACGCCGCAATCTTCTTTGCCATCGTCAGTCCTCCCACCTTGCCTACTTTGATATTTACGCTGTCGCAGGCCTGTTCACGAATTACCACGCCTGCCGAATGGAAATCAGAGACCGACTCATCTGCCATAATCGGGGTTTTCAGGCGTTCACGCAGCATTCTCATGCCCTGGATATCCCACCGTTTGACCGGCTGCTCTATGCTTTCCAGGCCGAATTCTTCCAGTCTTCGGAAGATACCGAGCGCTGTACTGTAATTATATCCCTGATTCGCATCCAGGCGCAGCGGGAAACCGTCTCCCAGCTCATCGCGGATGCGCTTTACCAGACGATAATCCACTTCCGGTGATTTTCCAACCTTCACCTTTAATACACGGTAGCCCTCCTTCAGTTTTTCCCTCGCCTCCTCAATCGAGGCATCCAAATCCTGCATTCCGACTACCCAGCTCAGGGCGGCTTTTTCCCTGTACAGTCCTCCCAAGAGCCGGTATGCGGGAAGTTCCGTTATCTTTCCCATGATGTCGTATAATGCCATGTCTATCGCCGACTTTGCCGCATAGTTGCCGTAAATGGCAGAGTTCATTTTTTCGTGTATTAAATCCGTGGAAAATACGTCCATGCCAATCACGGCGTCTTTCAGATACCGGTTGACGGCGACCTCCATCGTATATCCCGTTTCTCCCATAAATGCCGGAGACGGAGCAGCCTCGCCAAACCCAACAATTCCATCCTCCGTTGTAATCCTGACGACGGCATGGGCTCTTGTTGTCTGCTCATACAGAGATATTTTCCACTGTTTTTTTAAAGGCAGTTCCAGTACCTTTACCTCCACATTTTTTATAATTCCTCTGTTCATTATTTACTCCTTAAATTGTTTTCTGGATTTTTTGCTTTTCCAGAGCGTGTTTGAAAATTGCTTTCTGTCAGCTGTGCGTCACACTTTGTGGGCGATTTGGCCCGAATGAGCGCGGCGTAGTGGGCTACGGTAAGCGAATTCGGGCCAAATATGCCGCGAAGTGGGGCGTGCAGATGATGGGAATGAATTTTCAAACAGGCTCTAAACCTTTACTGCATTTCTCTGATTAATTCACTGTTTATTAATTTTCCAATCTCCTGGTTCAGCCAGATTCCTTCCCGGTTATCGGCAAGCTCATCGGTAAGTACAATTGCTATTATCTCCCTGTCATCGGTGCATATAATTCCGGCATCGTGTTCGACCCCCGGCAAATCCCCCGTCTTATGCGCGAATCGCACGCCTCCCTCCATCAGGGCGGGCAGCTTATTATTGCACTGCTGCCGGAAAAGGATATCGAGAATATCTCCCCTGAAGCTGCTTTCTAAGATTGCCTTCATAAGCTTCTGCATGTCTCCGGCGCTTGTATAATTGTCAAGCCCTCTCTCCTTTGCCTGTGAATCCATCATTTTCCGCTGCAGGACCGTATGCTTCATTCCCATGGCCTGAAGTTCAGAATTGATCTGAGACATCCCGATTCTATCGATTAATAGGTTGGCGGCTATGTTGTCGCTGAGCGTGATCATCAGAACCGCCAAATCGCGCACAGCAGGATTAAGCCCGTCTCCCAAATCTTTGAGGATTCCAAATCCGCCTATGCGGCTGTCTTTTTCCAGCTCTATTCTCTCATCCAGGGCAATCTGATTTTCTTTTGCCATTCGAAAAAGCGCTGACAGAACCGGAACCTTGATCAGGCTTGCGGCGGGAAACACCTCATCACGGTTGATTTCTACTGCCTCGCCTGTCTTTAAATCCTCGATTACGATCGCCTTTTTCCCCTCTATCCTTGAACAGAGATTTAAAACATTCAACTTAAGCTTATCCGTATCCACCCCCGTATCACCTCTTTCCGGCGGCAAGCTCACCGTAGCTTTCCGGTCTGCGATCCCGGAACATATGAATCATATCCCTTATCTCCTTTACTTCCGAGAGCTCGATGGAACCTGTTATGATTCCTTCCTCATCGTTTCCCTCAGCGATAACATTCCCCCATGGATCGATGATGATGGAATGGCCGCAGTAAGTTCCCATGGGACTTTCCCCTACACGGTTGCAGGCTGCAACAAACATCTGGTTTTCGATCGCCCTGGCAATCAGCAGCGTCCTCCAGTGACTTACGCGGGGATTTGGAAAATTCGAAGTGACGATGAGCAGCTCCGCTCCCCTTAGCGCGTAAATGCGTGATAATTCGCAGAAACGGATATCATAGCAAATCATGAATCCGACACGGCCCAGCTCCGTATCGTAAACCTCCGTTTTTGTTCCGTGAAGATATGGCACATCCTCATCCATATCACTGTACAGATGCATTTTGCTGTAATCACCGACTATCTCCCCTTCCCGGTTAATGAGAAACGTAGTATTTCTCATCCCGTCTTCTGATCGGATACCCACGGAACCGGCGACGATCCACACCGAATACTGTTTGGCACATTCTCTCAAAACGGTAACCGACGGCCCGTCTATCTGTTCAATATGCTCTTCCATATGGTGGAACATCTCATCTGAAAAACCGGAGGACCAGTCTTCCGGCAGCACGATTACATCGGGCCTCGGCACTTTCTCCATCGCATCAGCGATCATTTTTTTGACATGCGCGGCGTTATATTCGAAATCACAAAATTTAATGTCTGTTTGAAGCAATGCTAAATGAATTCCCATATATTTTACCTTTTCCTTTCTATTCTTGTAACGGTTCAGACGTCTGAACTGTTATCTATTCTTCTCTGCATATGGCCGTCCGGTTTATTACGGAGTCCGCTCCGCTCCCCAAAGAGTTCTCCGTGTGTCTTTTGACGGGATTTACCCCGCGTACATTACAGCCCGAATCAGCACATAGACAAAAGTAACAATAGTGATAACCCAGCCGTTTTTCAACATTGCCTTGATATCCTTTGACCTGGCCAGCCCCATATTGCCGACCATATCCACAGTCGGCGTGACAAAGAATGTGATCTGGCATCCCACAAGAATCACCAAAGCCCAGATATCCATTTTAACGGACAGAAGTACTACCAGAGGTAAAAACAGATCGTGGATCATTTTTGCCTGCGCAACGCCTGCTCCCGATATTCCAAATACGCCGATTGCGGTGCTGAGCATCAGGAATGCCACCACGCCTCCCGCGTCGATGAGAGGCTGCATATATCCGGCGATCGCATCAAAGGCTCCCGATGCCGCCACATAGTTGAGAAACGGGTCGAACAGGATAAACATAAAGAACATCCAAAACATTTTAGAAGCTCCCTGCACGAGGGTTGTCAGCCCCTCTGCAATTCCCATCCCCGATGCAAACGCCGTGACCAGGGAAGCCGTCAGCATTACCACAATTGCATAAGATGCCCCGGCCTTAACCGCTACTCCGTAAACCAGCATGACAAGCATCGTGATTCCGAATGCCCAGGTAGCCCGTTTGATCTCCGGCGTCACCTGGAAATCTTCCGAAACTGCTTCATCCCCGCTGTAAGACACCTTTCCTTCCGTAAGCTTCTGTGTCCGGCAGGCAACAAAAAATGTACATACCCATATGATAAGACCTAACGGCAGTCCTGCCGTTTTCATATACTGGCTGTAATTCAGCCCGGTCAGTCCCATGACGGTTGCTACAGGAGGCACAAACGGACCAATCTGAAGCCCGGCCGCCCCCGCGCCATGCAGGATTACCCCCAGTGTGCTGGGCGTAATCCCAAGACTGGCCATAATCGGAATCAGAATCGGCGCAATAATTGCATTCGAACCCGACAGTGTTCCAAGCATGGAGACCAGCAGGGTCGATGTGCACATGGCAATAAAAATTGCCTGTTTCTTTGATTTAAGCTTTGCTTTTCCTATTACCAGATGCACAATGTTATGAGCGACTTTCGTCCTGGTCAGGACTTCTCCCAGACCGGAGCCAAGAACGATGATAAAGCCGATCAGCGACAAGAAAGAACTGAGAGAATTCTGTAGAACGGTACCAAAACCGCTTACACTCTCTCCCGTCATGACAGCGCCTAAAATCACGCAAATCAGGACGGACAGGTTCATGTCTTTTCCCTTCATCATTAAGATAATGTAGAGAACAAGAGGCAAAAAGCCCAAGATGGGCGGTAAACCCAAAATCATTACAACATCTCCTTTCACTACCCCGCCTCTTTTTCGTTACTATTCACGGCCCTGCTGAAAAACGCAGTTCCGTGAACCGTAACACGCTCCGCGATGCACAGAAACTGCAAAAAACGCAGTTTCGCGCCGTGAAACTCGGGATTTTCGTGCAAAATACGCACGAAAACACCTCGCGGAATGGGCCGTGAATAGTAACTCTTTTTCCACAGTATTACCGTGGTAAAGCTGGTTCATATTCAGTTTTATTTATAACTTTTTCAGGGATTATTACCAGTTACTGTTCGCACTCCGCTTCCTGGCGGGGTGTGAACAGTAACGATTATCACTAAGAAATTCTAAGACAGTACCGCCCGGCTTCTTGCAATCTGCAGGATTTTAGCGTATACTAAGGAAGGGGGGAGCTCCTTAAAGAATGTCTGAATGGGCCAACATGCAGCGCTTTAAAAGTTCCTTCCTTTTTGTTTAGAATCTATTCTGAAAAATGTTATATCTGATTCATTACAAATATAAGCCGTATTCAAGCGCTATCTCATCCTGGCGCTCCAGCTTCTTCAATGTATTGTCTTTATCCCTCCTTCCTGCCGCAGTAATCAGGGCGTTTGCCACCGTCATTGAGTTGACAAAAGAATAGGTATCCACCGCATGCTTTGCCAGAAGAACCGTTGTGGCCTTCAATGCAATTGGTGAAGAATGGCTGTCCGTAACCGCTATGACCGGGCATCCTTTTTTATTTAAATAGGAGACAATATTATATGTAGCCCTGGTATATCGTTCATAGCTGATTGCAATGAGACAGTCTTCTTTCTCAATGTACTGCAGTTTATTCGAAATATCTCCGGTTCCTTCTGTCAGCAGTTCAACATGCTCCATAAATTCCTTCAGCATGAAATACAGATAATATGCAACACTGAAAGACGAGCGGGCGGCAGTTATATAGAGTTTACGGCAGCCCGTTATCAAATCAACGGATTGCTGAAAATTTCTTTTCAGGTCTTCACTGTTCAGTGTCTCCAGTGAGTTAATATTCAGACGTATCATCCGGCTTAATATATCTTCCTCCCCCTCCTCTGTAATCGAATGCTTTAATTCACGCATCGGTACCACGTCCTTGCGAATCAAATCCGCTGCGCTTTTCTGGAATTGTGAATAACCGTTAAACCCCAGCTCCCTCGTAAAGCGGGTGATACTGGCCAGACTCACCTGCGTCTTTTCCCCAAGCTCCGCAATCGATAGAAATGGGATCATATGCACATTATCTTTGATAAAATCCGCCAGTTTTTTCTGCGTCTTTGTCAATGCCGAATAATTTTCATTGATGATGCTAAGTACGTTATTATCCATGTAAAACCTCCATAGCTTCATTATAGAAATCTCCATTGTGAAAGTCAATAGAAATGTAAAATATTTTTCATTTTTTATTGTTTTTGATAATTTATTTTCAATCTCAACTCTCACCAAATACCAATCACCGCCTATAATGATAACCTGTTTTAAATATAAATCCCATATTTCCTTATCCTATACTGGAGGCTCTGGCGCTGCAGCCCAAGTTTTTTGGCTGCCTGTGTCACATTACCGCAGCAGCGGCGGAGTGTTTCCCTGATGATTTCAGACTCAATATCCTCCATCTGTTCCTGTAAGGTTCTCTCTAAATCTTTCTCCCGCCCAATCTTACGGTCTGGCTCTCCCGCGCTCTTTGCTGCCGATATAAATCCTGCTGCCGATGCTTTCCCGGCTTCCACGTTCCTCTCCCTTCCCCTGAAACAGTAGGCAGGAAGATATTCAAGCCTGAAAACACGGTCGGCTGCCACGTTCATTGCATAATCCACGGCATGAAACAATTCTCTGACATTCCCCGGCCAGGAATACTGCTGAAGCTGCCAGAGTACGGACGGTTCTATCTCATCAAATGGGAAAGCGTAATCTCCCCGTATTTGTGTTATATGATGGCGGATTAATTCTTCGATATCCTCCGGCCGTTCGCGCAGGGGAGGAATCTCCAGAATAATTGTTGCCAGCCTGTAAAATAAATCGGAACGCAGCTTCTGCTGCTCCATGAGCTGAAACGGATTTTCATTACAGGTGGAAATTACTCTTACATCTGTCCTGTACTCTTTACTTCCCCCCACACGCCTGAATGTACCCTCCTGAAGCGCTCTCAGTACTTTGGCCTGCATACTGAGACTCATGGAATTTAACTCATCCAGAAAGAGCGTCCCCTTGTCGGCTTCCTCCAAAAGCCCTGTCTTGTCCGAACTTCCGGTAAACGAGCCTTTTGCAGTTCCAAACAGGATACTTTCGATCAGCCCCTCCGGTATAGCTGCGCAGTTTAGAGCCACAAAAGGAGCGTTTTTCCTCGCGCTCATCCTGTGAATACTCTGGGCAACTATCTCTTTTCCCGTCCCTGTCTCCCCTACAATCAGCACATTATTGTTCTGAAAAGCCACTTTCCGGGCCAATTCCCTCAGCTTTTTGATGCCTGGATGATGCCCTATCATATCATCCAACGTGTACCCCGTATTTCTGCGGTAATCGGAAGATACGGATACCTTCTCTTTTATCGCACTTTGAAGTTTCTCAAGCTGCTCCGCCTTGCGGTAAATGACAGAAATATTTTCCTCCAGGGCAAGAACCGCCACAGTACGCCCATTCATTTTCACAGGAAAAGCAGAATTGACCGTAAACAGCTCCTTCCCTTTTCTGGAGTAATAATGTCTAAACCGGTATCTGACCGGCGCCTCCATGCGCAGCGCCTCCAGGGTTGTGCTGTCGTCGGCCTCGACATCAAATACATCGAGAAGATGTTTCCCCACCACAGGCTCATCGCTGCCGACAATCTCATTACACACGCTGTTAAAATAAATGATATTGCCGTGTTCATCATAAATCTGGATACTCTCATCGAGCGTATCGAGTACTTTTTCATAAATCTGTTCTCTGCTGATTCCCTTTTTTAAAAGGATCAGACTGTTGTCTCTTTCCAGCTTCTCTTCCTGGCACCGGAAAATTTCATTGTGCCAGGCAAGAATGCCTTCCTCCTTGTCCCAGCGAAAATCTGAAAGCTCCTCCATGGGCCGGCCGATGTATTCGTTCCAGAACGGCTTAAGCCGGCTCTCCAAAATATCATTCTTCCAATTGATTTTTACAAGACGGTAATCGGAATCAAGATATAAACTTATTTCATATAATTCTGCCATGTTACACCTCTTTTTAAACTTTATGCTCGTACGGTCAGCGCAGCCAGTGTGCGTCGCGGAACACAACCGTGTGAACAGTAACCGCGTCTGAACCGTTACTAATTTCATCCTGTTCTAAACTTAACATGATTGCATCATTATGTCCACTTCTCTATGCATAATAATATTGCATATGCAAATTCTTTGCATAACGCGGCAAAGCATAACTTCTAAATTTAACTGTTCATGCCGTCTGAACTGATGCCTTCTTACTTATTATCTTTGTACTCCGTCTCTGTTTTTCCTGTTTTTATCTATTTTCCGGATAATTGCAAAGTTTTAAGCCCATTTTTTATATTCCGTTAATTTTGGCATATCTCTTGCTTATTAAACAGATATCAAGTACAAAGGAGGAGTATTTCATGTTAACGGTAATTCTAATTTCGTATCTGGTGATTATGTTCGGTGTAAGTGTGTGGGCAAACAAATTCAACTCGTCTGCCGAAGACTTTTTGCTGGCCGGGAGGCGGCTGGGTGTATTCCTGGCAGCCTTCACTCTGGCTGCGACTTATTTCGGCGGAGGTTATGTGGTCGGTCTGGGGGCTGAGGCATATTCATCAGGAATGATCGCGTGGTATAACGGGCTGGCAGGCGCTGTCGGTATCCTGGCCGTATGCCTGGTTCTTAAAAAGATGGAGGGAATGCAGCTCTATACGGTAGCAGAACTCCTAGAGACAAGATACGGCAGCCCGCTGCTGCGCTTTCTGTGTGCAATGCTGTCGCTTCTGGCCCTGATTGGCATCCTGTCCGGACAGGTGAATTCCGCCGGGAGTATTCTGTCTTCCATCGGAATCGGAAGTCCGGTTGTGGGCGGTCTAATCGCCGCTGCTTTTTTATCGGTTATACCGTGGTCGGAGGGTTGTGGGCTGTTACCATCACTGATTTTATTCAGATTATCGTTGCCGGTGCAGGTATTATCGCCGCTACATTTTTTACCGTAAACAAGCTGGGGGGCTGGAGCAGTATGGTCGAGGCGGTGAACTCGCAGACTTCCGCAAATTATTTTACCATGACCCAGGGGGTGGAACCCTCCTATATTCTGTACCTGATACTTCCAATGTTTATTTACACGCTCATCGGTCAGGATGTCTACCAGAGACTTTTCGCCGCCAAAGATACGAAGACGGCAAAAAAGGCCGGAATTCTCGCTTGTGTGATCGTTGGCATCCTAACCTTTTTCCCGGTTATTCTCGGCATTGCCGGTAAGGCAATCTTCCCGGAGCTGGCGAATCCGTCCCTGGTGGTTCCTCAGATTATCTCCGCCATACTGCCTCCGGTACTGGGCGGTATCACATTGGCAGCTGTAATAGCCGCCATATTATCGACAGCCGATTCCATTCTGACTGCCGCAACCTCCCATGTCATAGGAGATGTCTATCTGCGGTTTATCCTGAAAGACGGAACGGCCGATGATGCAAAGCTGTTAAAATTGTCACGTATCTGGACTCTGATTATCGGCCTGATCTCTGTATTCGTGGCTCTGATGATGCCGAATATACTGAATGTGCTGCTGCTTTCCTATACCATTTATACGGCAGGCGTATTTGCACCGGTTGTAGGCGGCCTGCTCTGGAAAAAGGCCACAAAGGAGGGAGCATTTGCCGGTCTGGCAGGAGGATTGTTATTTGTGGTTCTGGGCATGAACGGCTTTTCTATTTTCGGAATTCCGTCCGATATTATGAGCTGCCTCTTTTCTGTCATCATTTTCGCAGTAGTTTCATTATTCACTTATAAACCGGCGGCCTGACGGCCTAAAAAGCTGCCGCATCTGTTATCTGTTAGTAACAGTTCAGGCTGTCTGATTATAAAAATTATATTTATCTGAAAAGGAGTAAATGTTATGAAAATTCAATTGAAAAATCCCGCTGTATTACAGGAATTAGTTCTGAATGACTGTAAAAATATCGGATTGGACGACTTTATGGCCGTTGTGCGGTTCCATGCAAAAGTTACTTTCTCAGAGGGGTTCTGTGAAAAAGTAAGGGCCAACCGCCGGCTGATTGAGCGTTTTCTGGATGAAGGCCGGATTATTTACGGCGTAACAACCGGATTCGGTGAAAATGTCCGTTATACCATTAAACAGGAAGATGCGAAAACGCTTCAGAAAAATATTGTCCGCTCCCATTCCTGCGCAGTCGGTACTCCGCTCACAGAAGAACAGGCCAGGGCAGTCATGTTCATGACGATTATCAATCTGGGCCACGGCCATTCCGGTATCCGCCTGGAAACGCTTGAGTTAATACGCGATTTTCTTAATAATAATCTGGTTCCATTTGCCCCGGGAGAAGGTTCCGTCGGTTACCTCGGAGTGGAGGCCCATCTTGTCATGGCTTATATCGGAGAGGGGCATGTACTGAAAAATGGGAAAAAAATACCGTCGCTTGATGCCATGGCTGAAAAAGGTCTGTCACCGGCAGAACTGGAATGTAAGGAGGGCCTGTCCATGCTGAACGGCACAATCACCGTCACTGCTCTGGCGCTGCTGGCCTCCTATGATTCCATTATCTCAATGAAAAACCTTGAAATAGCCGGAGCCCTCTGCTTTGAGGCGCTGCGCGGGACAACTAAGGCCTTGGATTCAAGGATTCACAATAATAAGCAGCATGAGGAACAAAGAGCGTCCGCCGATAATCTTCTCCGGCTTCTGGAGGGAAGCGAAATCAGTGAGGCTTACAGAGACAGCAAGGTCCAGGACGCCTATGTGATGAGAGGGATGCCTCATATCCACGGCGCCGCTTTCAGACTCGTCAAGGAGGCTTATGAGGTAATTATCAATGAAATGCACTCCGTCAGTGATAATCCGGAAATTTTCGAGACTGAAGACGGCAGAGGTGAAGCTCTGATGTGCGGAAACTTCGACGGTTCCTTTGTCGGTACCCATGCCGATATGATCAGCATGGCCGCGGCTATTGCCGGAAACCAGGCGGAAAGAAGCATTGACCGCATGGTTAACCGCAATTTAAACGACGGCCTCCCCGCCTTCCTCGTCGCGAACCCGGGGCTGAATAACGGCTTTATGATCCCGCAGTATACGGCAGCCGGTCTTCAGAATGAAATCAAGCTGCTTGCCGTGCCTGCCTCCATTGATTCAATACCAACCTGCGCCGGACAGGAGGATCCTGTTTCCATGGCTTACAACGCATCGAAGCGCGCCGGGGAAGCAGTGAGAAAGCTGCAGTATATTATTGCAATCGACATCATGGTCTCCCTTCAGGCAATCGATATGTTAAAGCCATTGAGGCAGGGAAAAGCGACGGCAAAGCTCCATGATTTCATCCGGGAAAAAGTAGCTTTTGCCGACCAGGACCGTTTCTTTTATCCCGATATTGAATATATTTACACGCTTGTCAAGGATGGTACCCTGATTCAGCTCATCGAAGAAGAAACAGGAGCTATCAACCTTTAAGATACACACTCATACTGCTGACTTCATACGTACAAGACAAGGATGGAGAGGGCGCCCGATGGAATTTACGGCCTGCGGGATGCCCTCTTTATTCCGTGTGAACATGACATTCCGTTGTAACAGTTCAGACAGCATGAACTGTTACATTCTGTTCTTTTCCGGCCCCCGGTTTTTACGCTTTTCCTTGCCTTTTTATCTATCTGATGCTATAATAGCGACAAGTGCGGTTATTTTTTTGTGGTGCTGATGGACAGTGGTAAATTGCAAGGGAAAGGGGCTGTTTTCCTGTCATTTTTATAGTTAACGCCATATCCGCCGCTATCATTTACGGAGGTATTTATATGCAGACATTTCTGAACGTAGTGCTCATCATCCTGGTTATTGCACTCATTGCACTGGCAGTACTTTATTATTTCGGAAGGAAGATGGAGAAGCGTCAGGCTGAGCAGCAGTCCATGATGGAAGCTGCAAAACAGACGGTTTCAATTCTCGTTATTGATAAGAAGAAACTGAAAGTCAAAGAGTCGGGTCTCCCTAAGATGGTTATTGATCAGACTCCATGGTATATGAGAAGGGCCAAGCTTCCTATCGTGAAGGCAAAGGTCGGCCCGAAGGTTTTAACTCTTATTGCAGATGACAAGGCGTTTTTACAGCTCCCGGTTAAGACAGAAGCCAAGGTTGTAATCAGCGGGCTCTACATAACGGATGTTAAGAGCGTCCGCGGTGGCATACCGCCGCTTCCTAAGAAGAAGGGATTCTTTGCACGGTTTAAGAAAGATAAGAGTGGGAAAAAGTAATTAGAGTGATAATTGAATTTAGGTATAGGAAAAAAACTGCCGGGACAGGTGAACTGTTAACGGCAGTTTTTTTGCTTTTCCTTCACCGCTTCATACGCCAGCAGATGCAGTTTATCTCCCTTTTCATGAAACCCCAGCCCCAGATTCGCGCCGGAATCCGTTGAAAAGCCGCAGTCAAACTGTGAGAGAAGCTTATAGTTTGAACGGAGCTCTTTCCGGAAAAAACGGCTGCTGAAATTATTCCGGCTGGCTTCAGGATGACTTCTCAATAAATTTTTCATGGAACGCTCCCCTCCATCAAAATAAAAGTATACCCCCGCAGCAAGTCCGCCGTCTTTCAGATAGGCGCTCATATAGTCCGGCCAGAAATCATCATGGTAAAAATTATGTTCATTCGTCGCAAAAAAATCAACGGTTATATCCACACACTTCTTTTTAATGGGAGGGGCAGTCCCTGCATCGGCAATATACAGAATATCAAGTCCTCTTCCGCACCTGTCAATGACTTCTTTATAAGCCAGCAACGTCTCTGGAAACTTATCCGTGACAATCAGCTCCGTACCGTCCAATAAAAGCTCCGTATGATTATGAAGGAAAAACCAGGCATTCACATAGCTTTCCCACATTACTTTACCAGATGTTCCCGCCTTTGTCAGGCATTCGCCCAGCCAGTGATAAGACCGCTCGAACAGGCTGAGCGTAGCCGACGGAAGATCCCGGTACAGCTCCCTGATTGTGTCAGGTTTATCGTAAAAACTGGTATTGCGGTTTTGCGTCAGTAAAATTCCGTTCTGTATCCGCGCAGAATATCCGCAGCGGCAGTTCATCTCCGCCTCAAAAATATATCGGCTGTCCATCGAGGCATTTTGCGCCCTCAACTCTCCTCCGCATACAGGGCAGGCCAGCAGCCGCAGCATTTTAAGCGGTACGCCGGTATCCACTATTTCACAATCTCCGGCTCCAAGCAAGCTCAGCGAAGAGCGCAGCAACTGCTGCGCATGTGTCAGAGTTTCAATTTTCTCTTCCAGCGCCCTATCCTGCTCCGCGAACATTTTCCGTAATTCATCCCTGTCTTCCTGCGGCATTAAACCTGATATTCTTCTAAGGGACAGGATTCTGTGGATCACTTCCAATGGAAATTCCATCTGTTTCAATGTCAGCAGCCATTCGAGATCACTCAGGGTTTTCTCGTCAAAAACATACTGTCCACGGCTGACCGGAGGGACCAGCAGGCCGTGCTTAATATAATAATAGATGCTTGTTACGGGAACTGCAAATTTTTTCGCTGCCTGTCCTATCTTCATGCGTACCTCCTTGCAGATATAGAAATGAAATACCCGAAACTCCCGGCTCATACTCAGATAACTCTCTCTGGCTGAATACTATCCCTCTCTCTTGTTTTTCAAAATAACATGGATTTAGACCTAAGTCAAGGTTTTTACAAAAAAGGCTGAATTTTAAATATTGACATGAACTCCAGTCTTTTATTTATACTAATAACAGTTCAACATGAAATTGACAGAATACAACAGACCGATTTTATTATGGCAGGTCTGCTCAACTGCACGGCGGATTCAGCAAAGGAATCATCGTTAGAGCGTGTTTGAAAATTGCTTTCTGACATGCTCTAGGAAATTAGAACAGAATGCCGGTTTTGATTAACAGGCTATTACTGAGATTTATTTTTAAGGAGGATATACCAATATGGAATTTTTAAAAAAATCAGTTTTGCGTACAATTAAGGAAAACAGAGACTTAGTAGAAAATGTAACTGAGATTATACGAAATGTCCGTGACAACGGCGATGATGCCATCCTTCATTACAACATAAAATTTGACGGCAACGGCCGCAGGAATTTCCGTGTGAGCGCTGAGAAGATAGCGTCTGCCTATGCCTCTGTGCCGCAGGAATGCCTGGATGATATGCGGCAGGCGGCAAAGCACATTGAAGCCTTTGCCCAGGCTCAAAAAAACTGCCTGTTACCGCTGAACGGATTTTCAACGATACCGGGGGCTTCTCTGGGACACAAAATCATTCCGGTAAATTCCTGCTGCTGCTATGTTCCGGGCGGCGGTTACCCTCTTTTTTCATCGGCCCTGATGTTAATTATACCGGCAAAAACTGCCGGTGTTAAACGTGTGGCTGCCTGCGCACCGGCTGCAAAAGGAAAGGACTGTATCAACCCGCTGACCCTGGCAGCTATGGATATTGCCGGTGCAGACGAGATCTACGTCATGGGCGGTGCGCACAGTATTGCTGCATTTTCCTATGGAACCCGTCAGGTGGCTCCGGTTGATATGATTGTCGGCCCGGGCAACCAATATGTGGCAGAGGCCAAACGTCAATGTTACGGCCAAATTGGAATTGATTTTATAGCCGGTCCCAGCGAAGTCCTGGTTCTTGCAGATAAGACGGCCAATCCGGCTATCATCGCAGCCGATCTTCTGGCTCAATCGGAACATGATAAACTCGCCAAAGGAATTCTGGTGACAACAGACAGACAGCTTGGACTCGATGTAATCGAGGCCGTCCGGGCCGAACTGGGCACTCTGGAAACGGCAGATATTGCCTGTTCGTCCTGGGAGTCCTACGGTGAAGTCATATTTGCTGAAAATCTGAAGGAGGCCGTCTCTCTTGCCAATGAATATGCGCCGGAACATCTTGAAGTTATTCTTGATAATGCCGATGAGGTAACGGAACAGCTCTGTAATTATGGCTCCCTCTTTATCGGACAGGAAACGGGGGAGGTGTTCGGAGATTATGCTTCCGGAACAAACCATACACTTCCTACTATTCGGGCGTCGCGCTATACAGGCGGCGTATGGACCGGCACCTTCCTGAAAGTATGCACCTACCAGCATTACGGCCGCCCTGCAATGAAGCAGACTGCACCTCTCGTATCGCGGATGGCAAGAGGGGAAGGACTCATCGGACATGCCAGAGCCGCTGAGCTGCGGAACGAGCTTTTATAGGAATGGAACCGGAATAGCCTGAAAGGTACTTTCAGCATTAATATCAATATTAAGATCAGCATTAGTATCAGCATTAGTATTGCATTAATATCAAAAAGAAAGGAGTTAATAATGCGCCAATTTACAGACCTGGAAAATCATTTGTTGGAACTGGTTGACACGGAAGGAGCCATCGCATTTTTACAAAGGCTGGTACAGAGCGACAGCCAAAACCCGCCGGGAAATGAGATGCAGACAGCCTTGATTATCAGAAAAAAGCTTGATGAAATCGGACTAATGACCGAAGTTCAGGAAGTGGAGCCGGGACGTTTCAATGTAATTGGACTTCTGGCCGGGGAAAGCGAGGAGCAGCTATTATTTAACGGCCACATGGATACAGTAAAAACTGGTGATCCTAATACGTGGACCAAGCCGCCGCTGGGGGGATTAATAGAAAATGGCAGGCTTTACGGCAGAGGCGCCTGCGATATGAAATCCGGCCTTGCTGCGATGATTTTCGCGATTGAAGCATTAGTAAAATGCGGTATCACACCACATAAAAGTATACTGTTCACGGCCGTAATCGATGAAGAAGTGTTTTTTAAAGGCACCCGGGCACTGATTGACACAGGAAAACTAAAGCACTGCACCAGAGCTTATGTCAGTGAGCCTACCTCTCTCTGCATCGCAACCAGCCTGCAGGGAGCCGCCGAATTTACAGCCAGAACCTATGGAAAAGCCGCCCATTGCGGAATGGCTGAAAATGGTATCAATGCAATTATTCCCATGGCCGAATTTGCAACTGAACTGAACAAACTGAATGACAGGCTGAAGGGAAAAGGTGCGCTTCTCGGATTTCCGGTCAACCCCAGCCTGAATGTGGGCTCCATAAAGGGCGGAATCGATATCACTCTCGTCCCCGACTACTGTGAAATGAATTTCGACCGTCAGGTATTTCCCGGTGAGGATATGCAGCAGGCAATTGACGAAATCCACGAGATATTCAAACAGGTATGTTCCAAATATGGGACGAGAAATGAGCTGACCTGTAACCAGTATTTCAATTACTGGAAAGTCGATAAAGCTCATCCTGTTGCCCAGACTGCCGTTCACTGCCACGAAATGGTCACTGGAAGTAAGCCCGATGATACCCTGTTCCGCGCCTATGCAGAAGTGGAAATGATTGCACAGCAGGGAATTCCCGGTATCATCTACGGTCCGGGCAGCATACTGCAGGCTCACCGGCCGGATGAATATGTAGAGCTTGATGAATTTATCACGGCACTTAAAACTTATGCATTGATTGGACTTGACTTTGTACGTTAATTGATATGCTTATAACGGCGGTTAACTTAATATAAGAATATTTACCGTTCAGCTTCAAATATGAATAACAGTTCGATATAATATCCGCCGATTTACGAGTTACAGCAGGTGAGTCTGTACTATATAAAGTACGCAAGGAGGGCCATATATGAGTAATCAGAAAACAGAAAAACTTGGATTAAAAAAATCATTATCTTATGGCATGGGTGCCATCGGAGAAGGGATCGGATATAACTTCTTTTACAGCTATTTTATCTTCTTTATGATTAATATTGCCGGGGTTAATCCGGCCGTCGCAGGAACTGTTTCCCTTATTGCAGTATTCTGGGATGCCGTCACTGACCCTATTATCGGTTCTATGTCCGACCGGTGCCGCAGCAAAAGGGGGCGCAGAACACCGTTTATCAAATACGGCTCTATATTCCTCGGAATCTCCCTGGCGCTTATGTTCATCAATATCGACCTGCCTGCCGGTGCAAAGGTAGTGTATTATATCCTAATCAATATTGCCTACTGGACGTTCCTGACTTCAGCTGTAATTCCCCATATAGCATTGGGTTCCGAACTGACGGATGACTTTGAGGAAAGAACTACGCTGCGCACCTGCGCCAATTTCCTGATGAATATCGGCATGCTTATCGCAATCAGCGGCTCACTCATGATTGTACAATTTTTTGCAAAAATATTTGGCAGCGAAAGTCTCGGATGGACGGCGACCGGAGTACTGTTTGCAGTGATAATCGTTTTCGTGTATAATTTCTGCTGCTTTTCAGTACGGAACTTTGAGCCTGAAAACCCAAATCTTGCAGAGGGGTATGTACCGGAAAAGTTGTCATTATCGTCTGTTTTCAGCAGCTATCTTCAAGCCCTCAAGGTTAAGCCATTTAACAAACTGCTGATTATTACTTTCTGTGTTAACTTTGCAGTCGGCGTCGGCTCCAGCCTGATGATTTTTCTTTACACTTACGTCTTCCGCTACAGTGAGAACAAAACCTCTTTCATGTTACTCATCACAACGCTTTTCCTGCTGCTTACAACCGTTTTAGCCGGTGTGTTTGCAAACAAATTCGGCAAAAAGCAGATGATGATCGGCGGAATGATATGCTATACTGCCTGTTATCTGATCATGGCAGTACTTCCGGCCGGTGACTTTACCGCTTACCTTTACATTTTGTTTTATGGTATCGGAAATGCCACTTACTGGACATTGATTTATTCCATGTCTTATGATACGGCATTGATTCAGAAGTTCAAATCCGGCAATTCTCCGGATGGCCTTTATACTTCGATGATCGGCATTTTCATGAAAGCCGGAAGCGCAATCGGAATGTGGATTACCGGCATTGTGCTCAGTGCAATCGGCTTCAACGCCGAAGCTGCCGAACAGGCCGCGGATACAATAGCTAATCTTAAGCTGGCATTTGGCATCATACCTGCCGTTATCCTCGCTGTTGCCGTAATAGCAGCTATTGCTTATTCGCTGACGAAGGAAAAGTATGCGCTGCTGCTGACTGCGGCAGAGGCGAAGGAAAATGGTGCGGAGTATCGGGTTGAGGGGTTGGAGAGGGTGCTGTGAGGTGAGAGCCACTGGAAATATTAGATTGAATAGATTTAATTTATAGGAGGAGGAAATTCTGACGGTGGAATTAGGTCAATGCCCAAATTGGGCGGACGCTCTTAGGGGGAGTACCTTTTACTCCCCCCAAAAGCACTTTATAACGCCAATCAATCATAGTACTTTATCCCACTCTTGATCTCCGGCACATTTATAAATATTTCAAGATAAAGATATTAATTCTTTTTATAGCCATAGCAATATATAATTCATAGCATTTTAAGCATTCCCTATGACTGTCTTTATTCAAATGGGATTCATTCAAACCATTTCCCATGTTAGAACTGTATCTTCGGGCAAGTCTCTTACAACTTTTCTCCCTATCACAATTTTCTGGAAAGACGGACTGATTCCGGTTCCAGGTCTTTTTGCCATTACATCTGTACTGTGAATGATTTCTCCGGCTCTCATATCTCTTGTAAGTACAAGTGAACGTCTTGCCTCTTTCCTGGGTATTTCTTCACATGCAAGAATTTTTTTTTCGGAGTTACCATATATTTCTGTAATAAGTTCAAAATTTTTAACAGCTTTAGTAAAATCCGTTGGTGCACCAGCATGATAATGGTCATTTCCTGGAAGTGTTTTATCTAATGTGAAATGTTTTTCAATTATCGTAGCTCCCAACATATACGCAGTTGTTAAAACTGTCATCGAGTCATCTGGTAATGTATGATCACTGTAACCAATCTCAAGGTCAGGAAATACTCGTTTAAGTGTCGTAATGACACTTAAGTTTGCATCTGAATATTTTGTTGGATATGACAATACACAATGTAAAAGACAAAGCCTTGGACAATTCTCCTCTTTTATTACTCGTACTGCCTCTTCTATTTCAGACAAATATGCCGCTCCAACCGACAAGAAAATTGCTTTACCTTTTTTGGCTATGTGACGTATGAATGGAAGATTCGAAAGATCAGAAGACGAAATTTTATAAATATCGACCATGTCTTCCAAAAAATCAGCAGAATCATAATCAAATGGTGTTGATAGGAAATCAACATTATTTATTTTGCAGTAATTACATAATTCCTGGTAATCTTTCTCATTAAAACTATCATGTTTTTTAAACAGACCATACTGAGTAGTTGTCGGCTCCTTATCTAAATCCCAATAAGCTGGCGAATTTTTAGAAACTATTGTTTCTGCCTTATAAGATTGAAACTTCACTGCATCGACTCCTGCTTCTTTTGCTGCATCTACGTATTTTTTTGCTGCATCCATTGGGCTTGTCTTCTCTATCCTTGCTGTATCATAAAAATTCACACCTATTTCTGCTATTAAATATGGTTTTTTCATGTCTTTTCCTCCATTTAAATGCTGTTAATCAGTCCAATTACTCGTTTTCTTCCGCCTCTCAAATCATGGCTTAACAATTTATCTTGAAAATGTTTTCTGTTCTCCACTGATAATGTAAGATACAGATCCAAATTTCCTTTAATAATTTCGTCATCCGGATTGAGGCCAATATATGTAAAACCATTCTCATTACAAACAAAACCATGCTTTTCTTCCCTCTCATTTTGTGCCATAGCTATTGAAGGAATGCCCAAAAGGGCCAATTCATATCCCGTTCGCCCACGAGATGTAATCCCTATATCACAAGCAGCCATTAATTCCGGCATATTAGAAACATCATACAAAATATCAATATTAGAATATTTGTTATAAGACAACAGTTCTTCAACGTTAGTTTTAGCCCGCCCCAATACAATTGTAAAATGATATTTTTCATATTCCTGCTGAAGAATTATTTTTAACAAACGTTCTGAATAGTTTTGTGGATCTGCACCTCCAAACGATATGAATACATTCCTAACCTCTTGATTGATTTTTATCGGATCATAAAACATAAATGTTTTCCCAGAAATATAGTATTTTTCGCCTGCATATACCTGTGGAAGTCTTGTTTCTTTATAGAGTGCATTAAAGACTAAATCTGCTTTTAAAATCCCTTCCCCGTCGTCCTCAAAATTAATTAATTTTGCTTTTGGAAGAACTGTACGCAAACCAATCATATAGTCAATCGACGTTGTTAAAATATCATTGATAAAAATAGTGTAATTTTCTTTTTTACATCGTTCAAACAAATCTGCAATTCCGTTTACCGGAATCAACTTATGTGTCGTTTTACCAAAAACCTGAATGTTCGTTTGATTAATATCGTAGTAAATATCCGGTTTAGTATAAAATTCATCGGCTAATTCTAACGCTCTATATATGTGTCCAATCCCTCTTTTATTATTTCCATTCACATAAATAGCAACTTTGGGAATATCCAAAAGTGCTGCCACGCTTCTGAGATCCGCAAATGTATCTATATCCTGCGCCTCATTTTCAGCCACCTCAAAAATATCTACTTTTTTCCCAATTCGTGTTTTTGGTGTTACAACAGATGCACGAGAAATAATGAATGCCCCTGTCTCCATATAACAAGGCGGTAGGTACTGACGGTTCAATCTTTCTCTATAATTTGGTACTTTGATTCCGTTTTCTATTTTCCAGGAAAGATGAGGCGCATTAATTACAGAAATTAATGTATCTAAATCGTTTTCTATCGCATACGAAATTGCATTATCTAACGTTTCTACTGTTAATGTGGGAGAAGTAGGTTGCATCGTAACAATATAATCCCACTTATTCTTTTGGGGAATCGCGTCTGCAACTACTGCATCCAGAGTTACTTCATCACCGCATAGATCGTCTTCCCTCCATTTACAGGATGCCCCCATCTGTGTAGCAATAATACGAACCTCCGGAGAATCCGTGGATACTATTACGTCTGTAATAAATTGCGAATTTAATGCATTATGAATAGAGTAATATACCAATGGATGTTTCCCGATAATTCGTATATTTTTATTTGGTATTCCCTTGGAACCAGCCCGTGCAGGGATAACCGCTAAAACCTTCATATAATACCTCCCGTTTTAACTTAACTAAAATATAGATTTGTCATGCCATATTTTTTGTATTATTAAGATTCCTAATAATCCACCTGTTCCCCATCTTATCAGCGGATAATCAAATAAAACATAATAATATATGCATCCAGTCAAAACAAGAAAAACAGGTTTCAAAAAAAACTTCCAGTTAAAAACATATTTCATTTTTACAAAATAACAAGAAATGCATTGATGAAAAACAAAAAGAGCAAAGTACGCACAGACTGTAGCGATTGCTGCTCCATTTATCCCCCATATTGGAATACATATTATGTTTAGCAGAATATTTATACATGCCGCACCAAAAGTACCAATTGCAATATTAATGGTTTTATGATTGTAAAATTGAAAATTTACCGGAAAACTATATAAGAAAATTTCAAATTGGCTAATAGCCAAAATAGGGATTAATTTTATTCCACCCCAAAATTCATCTGAAACAAACATGCGCATCACTTCTGGTGATAACAAAATAAATCCAACTACCAATACAGAAAAAAGCATCGCATAGTTTTTGCTCTTTTCTATCAATATATTTTTTTCATTATTTTTTTCATATTCATAGTAAAATGGAACCCAGGTATTATTAAGAGCACTCCATATAATATTTAAAACTCCGGTAAATGTATAAACCAAGCTGTAAATACCTACTTCGTTTTCCGTCCTATACCACTGAATCAAAATCCTGTCACTTTGCCCCAAAATTATATGCGACAGGCCATGAAAAATCAGGGGAATACTAAAAGTCAGACAATATATTATGTACTGAGCATTTAATCGCTGCTTTCCTGCCAAAATAAGTTTTATATAAAAAAAAGAACCTACCAGGATATTAACAATTGCAATCCCTTTGATTCTGGCAATATAACGTTCTTCAAATAAAATCGTTTTGTTAATTAAAATCAGCGAAATTAAAATTGAAGCTATTGATACTATTGTTGAAATGACAAAGTTTGTCCCAGCTTCTTTATTATATGTATTTTTGAGAGTGATAACATTAATACAGCCAGCCATAAAGGAATGTATTAATAACAAAATTATCAAAAATGGTTCCCAACCTGTTAAAGTACATATCTGTTTCATCCCAATTAATGCGCTGACAAACCAAACAAAAAAACTTATAGTCATAAGCATTAAAATATTAAAATAATAATGCCCCATCTCTTTTTCGTTCCATTTAAGTTTCGCAGTCGCAATTGAGCCACCGGCCTGCAACCCTATAATAATTGTAAAAAAAGAGGCCCATGTTGTATAAATTGATACTCTTCCATAATTTTCACTGCCTAACAATCTTGTAAATATAGGGATTGTAAAAAAATTAATTCCATTTAGCACAATTGAAGATAAGATATTAAAAAAAGCAACTATGTTTGGTGTCTTTTTTAACCTCAAGTCATTTATTCCCTCACCTTTCAGTTTCTTCTAATGTAAAGAATTTTTCTAATTCAGTCTTTATATTCTCTCTACATGCAGGTTGTATAAATTTATTACTCTTTTTATATGAAGCAGCTATTAAATCAAAAAATCCGCTGTTATTGTATTTCTTATTATCAAAAACACATTTATGAAGTAGAATAACCTTTGGCTCCATATCATAGATTAACTTGGGAGTTATAATTGCTGTTGTACTTATTCCTGCTAATATAACATTTTCAAGTTCTATAAATGCAATCAAAATTTCCCATGGAATTTCACCAAAGTCTAAAATCTTATAGCCTTGGTCAATAAAGCGTTTCGGACTCAGTGAACCCGGATGAAGCTTTATATAAATATTATCTTTACTTATTATCGGCTCCATTTCCTTTAAGAGAATAAGATCATTCACGGTAATCCCTTGCTGCTCAAAAAAAGGCTGTTCAAAATAAATCAATTTGCAATCAGCTGGCAAACTTTTTGTAATGTTAAAAACACTTGCCATTTTTTTAGTCCATTCATTATTTAATGAAACCTTGTCTATTTTATGCATTTCGCATTGCTTATTTACCAATGTGTATTCTGGACGATATAACCACATTGATAATTTTTCCTTGTATGGATTAATATATCCTATTTTTTCAATTACCTTTATGGAATTAAAGTTCAAATAATAAGCGTCTGTCCAATAATCGCCTATACCTTCTTCATAATACTCAAACTTTATTTTATTATTTATATGATGTAGAAAACTGTAATAATATATAGCTGCAGGTCCTATCCTTGTGGCAAACATTATGTCATAAACATTATATTGTAATTTTTTTTTTACTTTTCCAGAAGGAAAAAGATAAGAAAGCAAAAATTTCAAACGCCCTTTCTTATTAAAAGGTTCTGATAAAATTGTTACATTTTCAAAAGTACCACTGTTTTTTAAGGATTCGTAAAATTTTGATAAATCCGTTGCATATGTCATTAAAAATATATCTGCTTTTTCTTTTGGAAAATGTGTTTCCTTAATATTAATACAATTAAACATCTGCAATGGTGTTGCAGCAAAGAAAGCTATCATTACACACACCCTTCTTTCTGATTTGCAAGTCCGATCAATAACCAAAATATTACTAATACCCCCGACTGCATTGCTGCAATTGTCGCTTCAAACAAATTGTTTATTACCATTCCTGCCAGATAAGAACCAATTATCACTAAAATCATTTTATCTTTTCGTAAACATATAGAATTGATCTTCCTCAAAACATTCCCAGCACTTCTTGTAATAAATATCAAAAAAAACGCAAGGCAGGGTATTCCGTTTGTAACCGCAATTTGTAAGTAAACATTATGCATTCCTGATACTATTGATGGATTTACCCGCTGTAAGTCAAGTGTTCGTGCTAAATCAAATAAATTGGCCTTTCCAACTCCCCAAATTGGATTTCTTAATATTATTTCAATTCCTGTTCTCCAAATGTCGCCTCTTCCAGTTCCTAATTGATATTCATATTGCCGAACTGTCTCAACACGGTATATCTTCATTGCTTCTCCTGCATTCGAAATAGCCGGAGAAGATGCTGCCTCTGCCATAACATCATTAGGGAAACAAATATCAAAAAACGGGGGTAAGTACCCTAAAATAAACTGAAGTGATTTAAATATTAAAATAAGGAAGAAAACCGCTAAAAGACCTTTTAAAAATGCCTCAATAATTTTTTTATGATTCAGAAAAAATGTTTTTAAAAAAAAGCAGCTAAATATAAATACAGCAATACATACATATGTTCCTTTTGAATCGGTTAAAGATATATATAAGCTCTCTATCCATATATTGCACCATAAAACAAATTTAAAGATAGATTTTTTAAGATAAAATTTTTGAATCAGGACAAAGGACAAAACAATGCTGGTAAATGCATAAATACCTCCGCCGTTAGGACTTCTATATAATCCATATAATCTCCCAAGATGATATCCTATTCTTAAATCTCCACTATCCTTCACATATCCTACCGTAAACATTCCCAATGCTATAACTCCTAAACTTGCTGTTATACAAACAAAAAGCCAGGCAATATTTTTAAATTTCATCCATCGTACTGATTCAGATTCCGTCGCAAAATCAGAATAGACCAGCAATATTGGTATGGATGTGTATATTATATTAGACATATTTTCGTATAAATTGTATTTATAATTTATAACTGCAGAAATACATTGAAATAATATATACATGCAAAGCAGCCACCCATATTTAGCTTTAATTAGATTTTGAACAACGAACATTTTATAAAAAATAATAAGCATTCCTATCGGTAATATTAATTTTGCATATTTTCCAAATTGATTATGCAATACAGGAATTGATGGTAAAATCATAAATATAATAAAAATATCTATAAATAATGTATCTCTTATTTTAACTCTCATAGTTTTCCTTTTTATGTTCTTTTACTTCTCAGCTCCTCACAAAAAAGCAGAGTTCGCAATACGGTGTCTTCCATATTGTAATATTTATAATCTGCCAAACGGCCAATCGGATAAAAACCTGGAATCTGCTCAGCCAACATTCTGTATTTGTTATAAAGTTTTTGATACTCTTGGCTAATAATTGGATAAAGAGGTTCTGAAAAATCTTTGCTGCTTATATCGTAAGCTCCTGGTATCTCTGTAATAGTAGTAGTTTTTCCATCACATTTTTGCCCCGTAAGCTTTTTCATCTCGGTTCTTCTTGTTTCTGGTCTTCGATCTGGCCAATTTAATACTGCTGTATTCTGAATATCCGTTTGAGCAAATGTTTCAAAAACGAACTTCAAAGAACGATACGGTAATTGACCATGGCAATAATTAAATAAGGCGTCTAAAGCCCCTGTATAAACCATCATTCCTCTATATTCTTTTTCGTTTAGCAGTATACTCTTTTTCTCCAAATCAATTCTTATAATTTTTGTTGCATCTGTATTTAAACGAACTTCGATATTAGGATGATTTAGCATATTATTAAATAAAGAGGTAAATCCTCTTTTAGGCATTACCTGATAGGGATGAAGGAAATGGCGATTATCAAACGATAATCTGATAGGAATTCTTCCAGTCACTGCGGGATCAATCTCGTCCGGAGACTTCCCCCACATTTTCATAGTATAGTGAAGAAAAACTTTTTCATATATATCGTTTCCAAATGAACTAAGCACAGGGTTTCTATGTGACTTTAACATTAAAATTGGAACCAATTGATTGGCTCCATATTCTTCGATCAACATCCCTATTAACTTTTTAGCAGTATCACTATCATATAATTTAAGTATTGAATTAAAATTAATCGGTAACGGCACTTCTTTATTGTCAATAAGCGCATTTACTCTATGCTCATAGGGAATCCATTCCGTAAATCGGGAAAGGTAATTAAAGACCTTTTCATCCTTCATAACTGAAATATGTGGTCCATAGCGATGTACTATAATTCCATCATTATTTATGTAATCAAACATATTGCCAGCCACATGATCCCTTTTTTCAATAAGAGTAACTTTTTCATCTAAATTCTCAGCAATATACCTAGCTGCGATAGCGCCTGCATACCCTGCCCCAACAACAATAAATTTCATATACTATTTCCTCTCTTTTGTTGAATTACTTCGTACCATTTTATTGGAAAGCTAAATTTCCCCATAAAAATGTATACGAGACATTTTATATAAATACTTTGATAAATTTCCGTACTCTTATTTTTTATTTGTCGTAGTAATTCTCGAGATTTTTTTACCCCGTCCTTACGCAGCGGATTATAAATAAGGGCTATCGGAAAATATGAAAGGGCTATCGTACTGATTTTAAGTAACGTATATTTTTTATTTGCAGCTGTCATCGCCGTATTTTCCCACAACTCAGCTAATCTTAGGATTACCTTTTTCTTATCATCTAAATGTTTAACCTGATTACTAAAAGCAACACTCTGATTTGATTGACCAACCAAATAATTATATAAAATTGCATTGTAAAACTGAATATTATTAGCATACATAAAAGGTATAACGCAATACTCTTCATCAACGTAGTATGTCTTTTCCTGCAATCGAAGTGAAATCTTTTGAATAAATTTGGTACAATAACAAATATTTGGTAATGCTATCTTTTCTTTTAAATATAAGAACTCTTGCATGGAATATTTTTTTGAATAATCTACATTTTTATATACTTCTTGTTTTATATTTCCTGTATTTATGTCAACAAAACAATAATTGTTTAAAATGACTTCTGCATCTGCTTTATTTAAAAAATAGATGTAATTTTTCAACTCAGCTGTAGAAAACCAATCATCACTATCCAAAACCATGAAATATTTTCCCGTTGCCTTTGATATTCCTGTATTAACGCCTGAACCATGTCCTCCGTTTTCTTTATTGACTACCTGTACAATACCTGGGTATTTTAATTCATATGTTTTTGCAATTTTACCAGTCGAATCAACCGAACCATCATTTATAATTATTATTTCCAGCTGATTTCGTATGTCCCCATCCAACAATGACTCTATACATTTGCTAATATAATTTTCTGCATTATAAGCTGGAATCGTAATTGTTAATGTTTTCAATTTTTCTTCCCCTCAAAACTAATATTATTTTTCTCCGCATTAATTCCTTTTCGCATTAACTCTAAACACTTAAAAAAAGTCTTATCTGAATATCTCCAAAATCTAAGTAGAAAATAGCCTAATAGCAAATATTTAGTTCGAGGAAAGAGCGCCCCAACTAATGCACCTTTATCAAAAAAAAATTTATCATTGTATCCTGAAAACCACGTAGATTGTTCTTGATTAACAAATGCAATATCAGCAGGATATGTATAGATATTCATTCCCTTGCGAAGACATTCTCTCAAAAACAATGTGTCCTCTCCTGAGCCATAAAGTGTTCCGCCACCGAAACGTTCTGAGAAAAAAATACTGGTTCTAATCCATGAACTGCGCCGTATTGCAATTCGATATGCTCCATACCGGCTAAAATTCCATATATGGACACGTTTCATTTTTTCTATTTTTCTAACCTCAGCCCGCTCATTTCCAATTTCCTTACAATCAAAAATAAAAATATCGACTTCTGGATTATTCTTGAATGCGTCAACAATAATTTTTTCATATCCATCCACATATACAACATCATCATCGCTGAATAGGCAGAAGGGGGCTTCTGAATATGCTAGTGACAGATTTCTGTTCTTACCAACGCCTCGCGTAGGTGTAGTAATCCACTTTACGTTACATGATTCTAAGGAAAACGTTTGTATTTCAAAAATTTCATCTTGATTTGCCACCACAATATCTGATTGAATGTTCATGTCATCCAAAAAAGACAGGTTTTTTCTTTTCATTGTTGCCAACAATACTTCTAAATTACCCATTAAAAAAACCCTCTCTTATTTTTTTGTACTTATATATATTACGAACAGCATAGATCATAAAAAAGTATACGCACTCAATACAGTTCAGTTTCATAAACCGATATACTCTATATGTCATTTTTGCTGCATATCTTTTATTACTTGATTTAGAATTTTCTGACACTCGATATATTAATAATGGCTCATTAATTCCAAAAGCATGGTATCCATCTTTTAATAACTGTAACCAAACTGCATAGTCTTCATGCATCTTGTCATTTTGCATTCGATAGTTTATTACTAATTCTTTTTTCACCATAACAGATGAACAATATATTAAATTTTGTTTCAATAATTGGCGGTATCCTATGGACTCTGGTACTTCTAACAGATATTGGGAGACTAACCCCCGGTGATTTATGAATGCAATTCCTGTAAAAACCAAATCGGCCATTTTGTTTTTATTTATCAAGCGAACTTGTTTTTCCAATTTTTCGCTGTTCCACTTATCATCGCTATCAAGAAATGCAATCCATTCCCCTTTTGAAGCTGCAATCCCTTTATTTCTTGTTGCTGAAACACCTAGATTTTTTTCGTTATTTAAAAAAATAATTTTATTATTTTGATCCAAATATTTTTTTACAAATTCTTCTGTCTTATCTGATGAGCAATCATTTATAATAATTAATTCCCATTTTTGGTACGTCTGTTGAAAAACTGACTGTATGGCCTCATCGATTGTTTTTTCCGCATTATACGCTGGTATAATAATGCTTATCAGTATATCCTCTTTCACATCATCCCCTCCGACTTCCAATTTCTGTCTGTTCAATGGAATCTTCAAATGACACCAATCCACATCGATCTTCTTCCATATCATAGACAAGTGTTCCCAATACCTTTTTCCCTTTATCTCCAGCTAATCCTTTAATTATTGGTGCAATGAATGGGATACAGATAAGTAGATGGTTATGACACTTTGCGATTTTTTTCACCAAGGTTTCCGTACAGACAAACTGATTATTTTGCGGATGAAATATCCCACTTTTTTCTTCATGTAGAATTTGTTCTATAAAATCACACAAATTTTCAATATATAGCATAGAGCGTTTATTTTTAACAGATAAAAAAAACAGGCTGTGTCGCGCAACGAATGAAAGTTTTGGGTAATTACCTTTGCAATCTTTCCCATAAATCATAGGAGGTCTGACAATGGCCACCTTAAAATTCCTGTTATTCATTTTTCCAATGACCGCATCCGCTTCCAATTTTGCTTTTCCATAATTAGTAGACGGATTTGGGATTGTATTCTTTGTTATTGCGCCTTCCAGCAGTCCATATACATTCATGGTACTGAGAATTATAAACTGTTTTATACCTTCTCTTTCAGCCTTTCCTGCTATATCAATTGCCAAATCCCGATTTACTTCATAATATAAATGGGCATTTTCTTTCGTTTCTTTTCGGTGTGCTATCCCTGCAACGTGGATTACTGCATAATATTGGGAAAAATCTAGTTTTTTCCATTCAGCCCCTCTCACATCTATCGTATCCACGAGGTAATTTTCTCTAAATTTCGGCTGGCTTAACCATTTTTCAATGGATGTTCCTATGTAACTGTTTTTCCCGGTAATAAGTATAGTTTTCATTCTGCCTTTTCCTCAACTCTAACTAAGGGGCTGTTCTTATAGCGCTCTTCCCCAAAAAGCACTACCCAGATGGTCCTAATCAATATTTTCAAATCCAGACAAAGCGAAAAATGCTCTACATAATAAACATCAAGCCGATAGCGCTCCTGCAAATCTAAATAAATATTTCCGCTGACCTGAGCCAGACCTGTTAATCCCGGCCGCATATTGAGGCGTTTTTCAATAAAAGGTGTATAATCCTCCAAAGATGACACCCGCTCGGGCCTCGGTCCAATCAGGCTCATTTCTCCCTTTAAAATATTTAAAAGCTGAGGAATTTCATCTAGTTTTGTTCTTCGCAGAAATTTCCCGAAGGAAGTTACCCGCGCGTCATCTTTTAAAACCTCCTTCCCCTTTGTCATCTGCTCGGAACCGGGATGCATGGTTCGGAATTTATAAACTTTAAATAATTTCCTATGGTATCCCGGCCTTTCCTGACAAAATAAAATAGGCCCCGGTGAAGTCGCTTTCACCAGAAGCCCTATTAACAGCCATAGAGGACTTAGCACTGCAATTCCTAAAAAAGAAATAATTATATCAATTCCCCTTTTTACCGCCATCATCATTTTCTTTCCTTTTCATCTCATCTTTGCTTCACAATTTCATACTCGATTGGTTCAATAAAGCCATCCGACACAGGAAGGCCATTTGTATCACTCCCCCTGGCGGACCAAATAATCCACTTTTCATCTTCCATCGTATAAAATGCTCCCGGATAAGGTTTTGTAACGGCCCGAATCAGTGTGAGCGCCTCTTCCAGCGCCATGTCTTTATATATTTCTCCATCTTCAGGGCGACGCCCTTCCCAATAAGTAGCTTCCCGCTCGTTCTGTTTTTTTAATGAAATCTTATCTTCAACAATTCCATTCCAAAACTGCTCAAGCAATGTGATATGCGCTTCATTCACCTTATTGTAAAGTTCCGTAGCCGTGATCTTAGCTGAAAGAGAGATTACCTCCTGTCCAATGATATCTCCGGTGTCTGTTCCCTCGTCAAGACGGAAAAGAGTCACTCCTGTTTCTTTTAGTCCCTTTAGTATCGCCCAAGGTATCGATGCCCTCCCTCTTCCCTGGGGAAGTAATGTCGGATGCATTCCGATACATCCTCTTCTCGGCGCATTCAAAATATTCTTTTTTGCAATCTGTGACCAGCCAATAATAAAAAGCCAGTCTAGTTCTTTCTCTTTAATTGTTTTTTCCACAATATCTTGATTTATATTATTAATTTTCAGAAGAGGTATATTATGGTCTTCCGCAAATTTATCCAAAAAAATTCTTCCCGATTTTTTTTGTGCTTTTTCATCCTTTAAAGTAATTACTATATCCAGTTGTCCTTCCATGGAATATATCTTTTCAATACAGCTAAGTCCGAGCTGAACGCATGTTACAAATCCAATCTTTGTCCCCATTATTATTTCAACCTCCTGAACACGCATTCAAATGCCTCCGCATAGTTAACCCCTGCCTGGCATCCGCGGTACGCCGCAATTCCTTCCAGAGCTTCTCTGCTTCTCGGATGTGGATATTCCCTCATAACTCCCCGATATAAAGAAAGAGCCTCTATCTTTTTAGACAGACACTCTTTTCCAATTTCTACAAATGTATTCGGTTCAAACTTCTTCATACTGCTGTTAAGTCCCCATTCCGTTGAGGATAGAACTTCCATAAACAACAGTTCTTTCAACGGTTGTACATCTGCCCCTCTCTGAAATAAGCGTACTGCCGCCTGACAGGCTAAGGATGTATGTAAATGGTCATTATTCAAATCTGCGGGATGGTGGGTAATAATAACTTCCGGACTAAAGGATACAATCACCTTTTCTATAAACTGCACTAATTCTAAATGAGGCACATTGTTTAACTTAATATTAGGAAATTCTCCTCGATAAATCTGATGCACCCCTAGCTCTTTCAGCGCGTTCTCCATGTCATTTTTCAGTTCCTCATCCTCTGGTCGAAATGCCCTGGATTCTGCCATAGACGACATAATGCATACTGCTATCTTTTCGCCGCGTTTTGCCAATTTATAAATCGTTGCCCCTGCACCTAGTACCTCGTCATCGGGATGTGCGGCAACAATTAAATAATTCATTGTCTTTTTTCCTCCACTAATTCGATCGCTAATCTAAGTTCCATTTCAGTCCCCATAAATCGCAGTTTCACGGTAGCCTCCCTTTTATGAAGATTATACTTAACAATACGCCCCTCCTGATTTTTCAATGGACCGTCAATAATCATAATCTCACGGCCTGATTCTAGCATTCTGTTATTAAAAACTACTTCTTTTTTAGCAGCAGGCTCTATCTTTTTCTTAACTTGTACCCGTGAAATCCGTGTAATATGACAATTATCTCCAATGGATTGGATCAATTTTTCTTCTTCCCCAGAAAGCGGTATAAAATAAAAAGCTCCGTCCTGTAAGATCTTTGTCAGCCGGAGTACATTTTTTAATTCCAGGAATAGTTCTTCCGGCTTGTTAGTAGCAGTAAATACATACCCAGGAAACAGAATCTCCTCCACCCGTTGCCATCTTCCCCTGAACTTTTTCACCCGTTCTTTCTTTGGAATAAAGCACTCTTCCATGACGTGTGCTGAAACCTGGCTCCGTATCAGCTCCGCCGTCTTCTCCTCCTGTCCCCCCTGGACTTGTATTACATACCACATATCTGTCGTTTTTCCTTCCCGCACAAGCGGAAGCGTCCAGAGCTGTTGTTTCATTTCAGGTAAAATAGGGTAAGCTTCGCCATTTGCACGCAATGCAAAATACAAATTGCGCGTGCAACTGCCGTTGTTATCCCCTATTACCATATAGCCCGGAATCTGTGTGCCAATGCTTCACGTCATCTGCCTATAATCCTGTATTCTCAAAAAGATGTATCTTTATTAATATAACCGCATTCGTGCTGAACATCCATGCTGAAACTGCATCCTGCATTTCAATTTCAAATGCTGTTCAAACGTATGTCGCTTAACAGATATATTAAGCGACATCTTTCGATACGATATTATACAATCTTCTGAGTTTCGTAAATTATAACACCAATTTTATGGGAGGTCAATATTCCCCCTCCCATTCTAACAGTAAGTTATTCCTAATATTTTCTTATTTTTTCTTAAATCCCAGTATTTACCGCTTCTTTCCCTACAAGACCCGGCTATTCCCCTAGCCGGAAATCCGCCAACGCCTTGGACCGCACATCTATCACAATGTGGCACTGTGAAACCATCTCATAGTTCACGTCCAGAGAATAATCAATTTCCACGCGGAGTTGATCCGGTTTTTCTTCCAATAAAATATTATCTGTATTCACCCCAACCATAATCTGCCCGAAGGGCATGGCGTAACAGCAGACATTTGTTTTCTCTTTCTCGAATATCATATGGGAACGGGCGCTTCCGCTCTTGATTATCTCTACGATATCCTCCCTGATCTTAATCGTGTTACGGATTGCACCTTCCACGCCGTCAATCAGTTCATCGTAGATTACGTAATGTTTACCGTTTTTACAGAAATAACTCCCGGCCGTTATTACGGATACATCATCGCTGTCCCCGTCAACCATATGCGCTCCGCTGATACTCACAAGTACATCTTTCGTCATATCAGTACTCCTCAATATTAATCTTCTTTGTCTCCCTGACTTCTCGTGGAAGAATCGACGTTGCAAAATTAGTAAACTTCTCAGCCAAATCGCTTACAAAGAACTGGTACTGCTCTCTGGTATCTTCCACGCCTTCTGACTTTGCGCCGCGGGTCATCCCCTTCTCCTTAAGCAGCCCCTTCAGCTCCACTGCCGTCTCATAAGCCGGATTCACCAGCGTTACATCATCGCCCATCAGGCGCTTAAATGTGGAGCGCAGAAGCGGATAATGGGTACATCCCATTACAAGCGTATCAATATATTTCCCTTTCAGGCACGCAAGGTAACGGGATGCAATCTCATCCGTCACCGAATCGTGAAGCAGTCCCTCTTCCACCAGCGGGACGAAAAGCGGGCAAGGTTTACCTGTCACTTCGATATCCCCTCTAAGTTGTTTCATCTCCTCCGAATATACTCCGCTGCGGATCGTGGCCTCGGTCCCGATGATTCCAATCTTTCCATTCCTGGTGGCCTCCACGGCCGCCCTGGAACCGGCCGAAATCACGCCGATAATCGGAATATCCAGGCTCTTCTCCACCGCCTCAAGGGCGCAGGCTGATGCCGTATTGCAGGCGATTACAATCGCCTTCACCTCTTTTGTCTGCAGGAAACGGATGATCTGCTGCGAATAACGAATCACTGTCTCCTTTGATTTATTCCCATAAGGCACCCTGGCCGTATCTCCAAAGTATACAATTCTCTCGTCAGGCATCTGACGCATAATCTCCCGCATTACGGTAAGACCGCCAACCCCTGAATCGAAGACACCAATCGGCGCATTTCTGTCCATCTGATTCCTCCATCTGATTCCTATACTTGTATCACCCATGTATTCTGCACTTGTACCGTATGCTTACACACGGCGCTTAACTCAATGCCTTAACTCGCACGCCGATTAATACCGCTTCATTCCATGCTCGATCAGCTTCCCAACCAGCTCTGTCTTGCTGATTCCGGCCGCCTCAAACAACATCGGGTACATGCTGATCGCCGTAAATCCGGGCATTGTGTTTATTTCATTAAATACAACGTCGCCGTCCTTCGTGACAAAGAAATCGACCCGTGCAAGCCCATAGCCGTCTACCGCTTTAAATATCTCCACGGCGGCACGGCGCACTCTCTCGGCGCTGTCACCCGGAAGCTCCGGATTTACAACCGTCCTGGACTCTGCATTAAAATATTTCGCCTCAAAATCATAGAATTGTGCGGCGGCCAGGACCTCGCCGACGCCGGATGCAATCACCGGCTCTTTTCCGTTCCCGAATACGGCGCATTCAATCTCATGGCCGACAATCGTCTCCTCTACCAGAATCTTTCTGTCATGGCGTGCAGCCTCGGTAAGACCCTCTGTGAGCTGTTCCCTGTTTTCAGCCTTGGATACGCCCCTGGAGGAGCCTGCGTTGGACGGTTTAATAAATACAGGATAAGCAAACCGTGCTTCCACCCGTTTCACCGCTTCGGCCATTCCCTCTGTACCTGCAATCTCCTCTTTCATCACCGGCTCATAGGCTGCCTGCCGCACTCCTACCCTGTCGGCAATAATCTTTGTAAAAAACTTATCCATCGATACGGCGGAAGCCAGAACTCCGCAGCCGACATATGGGAGCTTCGCCAGCTCAAAAAGTCCCTGGATTGTACCATCTTCCCCATAAAGACCATGCAGCACGGGAAATGCACCATCTACCTTGATTTTCTTTATTCCGGCCCCGTCTATGACAATGACACTTTTTTCCGTTGCATCCGGCGAGAGAACGGCCTGAACCGTACCATCTCTCCAGCTTTCATCCTGAATCGCCTCCACCGAATCTACCAGCAGCCAGTGTCCCTCTTCCGTAATTCCCACGATAAGGACATCATATGTATCTCTGTCTATATTATTAATCACATTTACTGCCGACATGCAGGAGACAATATGCTCTGATGACTGTCCGCCGAAAATAACGAGAATTCTCTTTTTTATCATGATTTAATCTGCCTTTCTATCGGATATAATTTTAAACTGTTTAGATTATAACACAGCTGTCAATACTTGGGGTAAGTAAGATAAAAATATGAAATAAATTGTAAGAAATAAAGCAGTAACTGGAATAAAGCAGCTCTGAAATATATCAGCCATGGAGGTTTACCAATGTCACATCCACACATTACATATTATATGAATAAATTATCAAAAGGGACTTCAAGAAAGGCGGCTCTACTTATAAGCGCCGCCCTCTCCCTCACTCTGCTTGTTTCAGTACCGCTGGTCCTGAACCAGGCCAGAAAGGCGGAGGAGAGCCTGTCAAGCGGACTGGCTCCCCAGATTCTGCGCTTCCATGTTCTGGCTAACAGCAACAGTAAGGAAGACCAGGATCTGAAGCTGGAAGTAAAACAGCTTCTTATTGACACCATGTACGAAGATTTAGACGGCCGGGATCTGTCTAAGGATGAATTGATTTCCTACGTAACAGAACACAAAGAAGAGCTGGAACAAACCGCCGAATCATTTATGCGTTCCGAAGGCTATGCCTATCCGGCCGATATCCGGATTGAACGCTGCTATTTTCCGACCAAAGTCTACGGTGACGTCACGTTCCCCTGCGGGGACTACGATGCGGTCCGGGTTCTTTTGGGAAGCGGACAAGGAAACAACTGGTGGTGCGTCCTTTATCCGCCGTTGTGTTTTTCCCAGTCTTCTGTCTGCGAGGTTCCCGACTCCTCAAAGCAGGAACTGAAAAACCTTCTTACAGACAATGATTACCGCGATCTGATGAAGAGCAGACGGGTTGTTTTTAATGATACCAAACAAAAAACGCAGACGGAAACTTCCGAAAAAGTTACCGTCCGCGTCCGTTTCCGCCTTGCAGAATTACTATCGCGAGACTAAATTTAAAATATATATCTGTGCCGGCTACCCGTCTGTCCAGGTACCGCGCTGACCGGACGAACCAAACAGGCTCTAGTTCCCGGTGGAAAGCATGCCCTTCAGAGCCCAGTCATACGTCTCCATCGCCTGGAACAGGGATATCTCCGCTGTCTGGCGGTCGATCTGTTTGCCCAGGAAGGCCGCCTGCTCCTGCAGGTAGTCCAGCTGGCTCGCCATGCCAAGCTGGTACTTTCTTTCCATGGCATTCATCGCCGTTGTCTCGGTAGCCAGGGCGGCTTCTGCCAGCTCAAACGCCGTTTTTTTCTGGAGAATATCATTATATAAATTCACCATGGAGGCGGCAACCGTCTCCTCCAGATTTTTGATCGTGCGCTCCATATTCTTTTTATCGGTAGAGCCCTCGGTCATATTCTTAAGAATCTTTTTATTATAATTTAAATCGTAATTGTTCTGAAGAGCAGTCTGCTTATCCACATCCGGATTCATTGCCGCAATCCTGTTCATATCTGCCCCGGGCACTTCCCTGATATCAGGGTCTGCGTTGAACTGCCAGCCTGTGGCCAGACAGAGACTGTGTTTTACGGAATCCAAAGAGGTACGGGTCTGGGTATAGGTGGATTGAATGGACTGCACGTTTTTCTTGGCCGTCAGTATATCCATCTGTGTCGCCATCCCAAGAGAGGCACGCGTCTCGGTAGAGCGCTGGACTGCTTCCATAATCTCTATATTTTTCTGAATTACGTCCAGACTGCTTTTCATCTGGTTATAAGAGGCGAACATGGTTTGCACCGACATAATCAGACCGTTCTGCGTTTTCTGATATTTGAGTTTTCTGGACTCGTCGTCGTCGTACTGGCTGTCGGCGGAAATATTCTGCTTCATTGCACTGTTATCCATCATCGCCGCGCCAAGATACATGGCATTGTAGGAGGACATTAAGCTGTTTACACTGTTAATGCCTGCCTGCTTAAGCACTGCGTCCGCCTGTTCTTTAGACATGTTCTGCAGGGAATTGGCTAAATCCAGAAGGGAATCAGCCGTGTCCCTCATGTCTTCCGCCTGACTGGTCATATCGTCGGCAGCGTCTTTCAAATCCTGTCTTACGGTTTCCGCATCGTCCTTTGTCCTGGAATCCTTATAGGAAACCTGATTATTCATGTAGGTGGGATTGTATTCCTCCACCAGCATCTGAAGCTCATCATATTCCATCACATTGTCCCGCAGCCGGGCCCAGGTCGCCTCGTCATGGGCAAATTCCGGGTTCTCTGCCATTACCTGCAGAGGTGACGTGACAGTCATGGCTGCCGCTGTCAAAATCGAAAGAACTAAGACCTTCTTATCGTGTTTCATCTTTACTCTCCTTCTGCATTACTATTAGGACATGATCAGGCCTTTTACCGCCCAGTCATACTTTTCCATGGCTGAAAATAGTTCTATGTCTGCAACTTCTTTATTCGACTTCGATGTAAGAAATTCTGCCTGGGCGCTCAGGTACTCAAGTTTTCCCATCATTCCCAGAGAATATTTCCGGTCGGCCGCCTGCATTTTCTGCTCCGCAGCCGCATATTCGGAGAGAGCCGCCTCGTAGGACTGCCGTTTGGAAATGACAGTATTATAAAGGGCCTGAAGCGTGGACGCCACATCCTGTTCCGACTGTGCCACATTCCTCTTCTTCACGTTTCTCGCAGAGGAACCGGAGGCGGAAGCTCCTTTAAGCGACTGGAGATCGTAGTTGGCTCCTATGGCCGACCGGAGATCGTTCTCCGGATTCATCTGGTCGATCCGCGACAGATCGGAGGCCGGTACCGGCCGTATTTCCGGAGCGGAGTCATGGTTCCATCCCGTCAGTATGAGCAGATTCTGCCTCATATTGTCAATACCGTATTTAAGCTGGGCAGCGCCGCTTTCCGCCTGTTTTAAGGTTTCCTGGGCCGTCTGGATGTCCTGGACCGATTTCATTCCCATGGCCGCCATCCTGTTTGCCGCATCCAGATTGGCCTGGGCCAATTCTATCTGCTTGTTCATCAGCTCCTGCTTGGCAATCGTCTCACTGTACTGGATCATCAGCTGCTGGGTGGAAGCAACCAGTTTGCTTTTCGTCTGTCTGAGTGTCTTCTTGTAAGAGCTTCCCAGCTCCTCGTTTGTCAGCTTCTGGGCCTGTTTGCGCAGCTCCTTCGCCGTCTCCTTGTAGCTGTCATAAAGCTCCCTCGTGGTCTCATTAAGGCCGTCAGAACGAAGCTCATAAGCTTCATCCATCAAATCCGACGCACCTTCTCTCAATTCTCTTGCCGCATCCAGCGACTGGGTGCTGTTCACCAGAGTCGAATTAAGCTGCTTGTAATTCGTGTTGTAGTTTTCAATCCTCTGGTCAATGTCGTTGTAATCCAGAACCGTATCCTCGGCACCGGCTCCCGCCCCGTTTATGTAAGTCGTCTTTCCTGAAGGCCCTGCGGCCGCATAAGCGGGAACTGTCAGAGATATCGCTGCCAGGGCAGCCAGGGCGGCCGCAGTTATCTGTTTCCGTCTTTTTTTCATTCTATTTTCTCACCTCCGCAGTTTAACTGCTACTGTTCACAGGTTGTATTCCGCGAGGTGTTTTCGTGCGAATTATGCACGAAAATCCCGAGTTGCACGGCGCGAAACGGCGCTTTTTGCCGTTTCTGTGCATCGCGAAGCGTGTTATTGTTCGCAGCACGCCGTCTTTTGTCGGGGTGTGAACAATAACGTTTAACTGACCACGGTTTCTATCCGTATGCGGCTGTCCCTGCCGGGTACAGCCGCATACTTCCTATATTTTGTTACAAAACCATTTTACCACACTTCTGCCATTAATCCACATCCAATTCTTCCCTGTGACCTCTGTTCATCAGTGTGTAATAAATCGGGAGCATCAGCAGGGACAATGATGTCGAAGCCAGCAGGCCGCCCACGTTTACAAGCGCCATACCCTGCATCATCTCTCCGCTGTCGCCGATTCCAAGCGCCATCGGAATCATGGCTACTATCGTTGTCAGCGTTGTCATCAGGATAGGACGGAGCCTTGTGGCTCCCGCTTCGATCAGGGCCGTGTCGCGGTCCATATTGCTCCTGTACTGGTTTGCCGTATCAACATAAAGAATACCGTTGTTTACAACCGTACCGACCAGCATCAAGAATCCCAAAAGGGACGGCATACTGATGGTAGCGTCAGCCAGGAACATCAGTCCGAAGGAACCAATCAAGCTGAACGGAATCGTCGTCATAACCATGATAGAGAACTTCGGTGATTCAAACTGGGCAGCCATAACTACGAAGATCAGGAAGACGGCAAGGCCGATTGCTCCCGCAAGTGCGCCGAACTCTTCCGCCATCGCTTCATCCATACTGTTCTGAGCCCTGGTAATGCTCTCAGACATGTTGGGAAGCACTGCTTCTTTGTAAATTGTTGTCTCTATTGCATCCTGATCGTCCTTTGCAATGCCCTTCACGAAATCACCGGTAATCGTAACCTGATATTCTTTGTCAGCCCTGACGATATTCTGAGGACTGTCTTTAAAATAAATGTCGGCAATATCGGTAAGTGCCACGGAACCGCCGGTCGCGGTATCGAGTACGATTCCCTTCACCTGGTCAATCGTATCATATTCGCCGTCCGGATACTCGACCATGACGCTGATTTCGCCGCCGTTTACATCGAGAGTCGTAGCTTCCTTGCCGCTGAGCATCAGGTTGACCGTACCTCCCACCTGCGCGGGAGTCAGGCCTTCTGCCGCTGCCTTCAGCGGGTCCACTTCAATCTTTATAACCGGAGCCGAGTTTTCCAGGGAAGAATGAATCCTTGTTACCTCAGGACGGTTCTTAAGCGCCTGGACAATCTTATCGGACGCCGCCTTCAGCTCATCGTACTGGGTACTCTGGAGGATATACTCAACGCCTTCGTTTCCGCCTCCCATCATACTCATGGCACTCTGGGAAGACAATGTGATATTCGTATCAGGAATCGAGGTCAGCACCGGCCTCCATTCATCAACCACTTTCTTTGTGGAACGTTTTCTGTCGTCCTTCAGGTATGCTGTCAGCGAGGCGGAAGAGCCTCCCGAGATACTGAGTCCGCTGCTTCCGTAGGAAAGCATGTAGGATTCCACATCCTCGTCATTTGCCACATAGTCTTCAACCTCTGATAAAATCTCGTTGGCCTTCTCAATTCCCAGACCCGGCCTTAAGCCGACGGTGATTGATATGGTACCCTGGTCATTTGCCGGCATCAGCTCCGTCTTGAGCTGGGTCGCCAGGAAAAGGGAAATAACCAGCAGAGCTACTGTTGTAAACATAACCGTTTTCTTCTTAGGAAGAAGCGACTTCATGATACCCCTGTATCCGTTCTGCATCTTTGTCACAAGACCGGAAAGCGGAGCCGTAGTTCGTTCCTTCGGCCGGTACATCATGTAGCATAACGGAACGATCGTCATAGCCGAAATGAGTGACGCAACCATACAGAACACAATCGTGAAGCCAAGGGGTTTAAACATCTGTCCCGTCATACCCGACAGGAACGCCAGCGGAAGGAATACGACGCAGGTGGTAGCCGTTGAGCCGATAATCGACTGGATTACGATGCTGCTGCCTTCCAGGGCCGCTTTATGGAATTCGTTAAAGCCTTTTCCTTTTGTGGAACGGAAACAGCTCTCCAGTACTACAATCGAGTTGTCAACCATCATACCGACACCCAGCACCAGGCTTCCCAAAGTGATAACATTGAGCGAGAATCCCATGACCCTCATCATAACCAGGGCCGCCAGAATAGACACCGGTATGGACGTTCCGACAATCAGGGACGCCTTTAAATCTCCGAAGAACAGGAAAATAACCACCATTGATACGATAATTGCCGCAATCATCGTCTGCAATACACTGATTAATGAGCCGTTAATCTGATCGCTGTTGTCATTTACTACAACGATTTGAAGGTCCGGATTTACTTCAGTTAATCGTGAAATTGTTCTGTTAACTGCTTTGGACACATCCATGGCCGAGCTTTTCTGCTGTTTCTTTATGCCCAGCGCAACCGTATCCTGGCCGTTGTATCGGCCGATACCGGCGGCATCCTTTAACGTGGAGTAGACATTTGCCACATCCTCAAGATAAATTGTATTGCCGTTTCCGACCGTAATCGGGATCCGTTTCAGGCTCTCCATATCATCAAATTCAACGCCTGTTGTAACGGAAAGACTCTGGCTCCCCACCTCGGTGCTTCCGGCCGGATAAGCCAGATTGGCGGAGGCGACTGCCGTAACCAGGGAATTCATGCTGAGATGATACTGCTTAAGCTTCTCCGGGATCACTTCAACCCGGATATACTCCTCACGTCCGCCGCTGATGTCAACGCTGGCTACGGAGGATATCTTCTCCAGCTCCGGGACGATCTTCTCATCTACATAGTTATAAAGATTATCTGCTTTATCATTGTTTACCGCCAGATACATCGTCGCCTGGTCATTAATGTTGAACTCCATGATAGTCGGAGTCTGCACATCATCCGGCAGGCTGCTCTGCATGGCATCCGTCTTTTTCTTTAAGTCGGAATATGCCTTATCCATATCCGTGCCGTATTCATACTGCAGCAGCACCATGGACATGTTTTCATTTGAATAGCTGTTTACGGATTTAATTCCGTTCAAAGTGCCGATCTCATCTTCAATCGGCTTGGTAACCAGTTCATCGACGTCCTCCGGGTTAGCTCCCGGATAAACGGTAAATACGACTACCATCGGCATTTCCATCTCGGGAGTCAGCTCCAGTTTCGATGAAAATATGGATGAAATACCAAATACGATCAGGCAGAGAACTGCCAGAACCGTCGTAACCGGACGTTTCAGGACGCTTCTTGTTAATCCCATGTGAGTGCCTCCTTATTCCGCTTCTGCTTCTGTCGTGTTTTCCGCCGTACCGGATGATGCGCCGTCTGTTGTGCTTTCTCCGGCAGTTCCGGATGCGCCGAGGATTTCTACCTGCGAGCCTTCAAACAGCTCGGAACTCCAGGTGACAATTACATCATCCTCCGTGCTGAGTCCTCCCGTAATCTCTGTCTTCTCCGCATCGTAAATGCCTACTTCCACAGGCACTTCATGTACTGCGTTATCCTTATATGTATAAACCATTGCTTTTCCGCCCTGATAATAAATAGCATCTGTCGGAATCATCATAACGTTTTCAGCTTTGCTGGATGTAACATAAAGCTTAACCTGCGCCCCGGTTGCCAGGGAATCCGCATCTTCAAGGGATGCTTTAATTTTGAAAAGGCCTGTGGACGCATCTACCATGGAACTGATTTCAGTAATCACACCGTGATAATCACTGCCGTTTTTCTCAATCCGGATCACATCACCGGTGTTGAGTCCGTCTACAACCCGTTCCGTCACATTAAACGACACCGCCTTTGTCCCTTCCCCTGAAATAACACAGAGTACGTTAGACTGGGCCACATTATCGTGTACTTCCACGTTAAAGCTTTCCACAAGGCCGCTGATTGGCGCCGTAATGGTGCTGAACTCAATCTGGTTATCATAAGCCAGCTTTGCCGCATCATACTGGAGCTTTGCCATCTTTGCGCTGCTCTGCACCTGCTCAAACTGCTGCTGTGAGATGTCGCCGCTCTGAAGCAGAACGCTCATCCTCTGCAGGTTTGTATTGGCATCCTGAAGGGAAACGGCAGCCGTATCCAGATTGATTTTTGCCCCGTCCACCTGTTTTGTATCAATATGGAGCAGCTCCTGCCCTTCCTCCACATAATCTCCCGCCTTCACATAGACGTCGGTCACCTCGCCTGCCGCCTTCGGAATGATGTAGACAATATCTGATGGCTCGACCGTGCCGGTCAGGCCTGTATACAATTCAATATTTCCAATCTCCGGCTTCTGTATAGAGACCACCGGAACAGAAGCCGCTGCAACTTCCTCCTTCGGTTTCAAAAATCTGGGCAAGATAATTGCTGCTGCCGCCACAATCACTACCGCTGTAATGATTACTTTTTTCTTCTTCATGTTGTCCTCCTGTTTCGTCTGCTTTCTTCGCTTCAAAATTCTATGATTATTTTTCTATGATTAAATATATTGCAGCCTTTTTATTCTATCCGTCTTTCATGAATTTCCGGCCCGTCCTTCTGAACCGTTCCTGCATATCCCATTCTTCAGGATTTCCAGCTTTGTGGCAAAACGGGATTTGATTGTATCCACAGGCACTTCGTCAAAATAGTCTTTGATTTCCATCGCAATACTTAACATGGCAAGCTGGAAAAAACAGTGGAACACCTCATAATCTTCCACCATCATCACTTTCTTGTCCGTGTTTTCAAAAATCCACCTCTCTATCTCTTCATTCTTGTGGCCGTATGTATCATTCATCCTTTTTGAAAAGCCCTTTAAGATCTCCTCTGAACCCGTATGATACATCACATTTTTAATGAATTTAAACTGGCCTTTACCGGAACAAAATTCAATCGTCCTGTCCAGCAGCGCTTCCAGCATAACCCAGATATTTCCTCCAGACGTGATCAGGGCCTCCCTGCAAAAATCTCTCAGTCTGTTCTGGCTGTCCTCGAAAATGCACGCCAGCAGATCCCATTTATCCTCAAAATATGTATAAAAACTCCCTCTGGATATATCCGCCTCTTTAATAATCTGGTTAATTGATACCTTATCGAGAGGCACCCGCGCAAATTCCTTCACGGCGGCGCTGCAGATGCTCCTTTTCTTCTCTTCCGGAAGTCTGTAAAACCGTTCTGTAGGCATAAGTCTTCCTCCCCCCCTGTTATTTACTCTTATCTTCAGTATGGCTGCCAAGGCCCCTCCGATATTCTACTATATACCGGTGTAAAAATATCGCAAAAAGGTGACAGGCTGTCATTATTATAGTGACAGCCTGTCACCTTGTCAAGAGACTTATAAAAATTTAATATAATTTTAACTTTATTTGTAATTCAGACAGGGGACTGCTGAGATCTGATTGGAGATTTAGTTAAGCAGGTGAGGACGCCGCCGGTATGGCCAGCGGACGGGGTGGTGGGGTGTGGATATGAGTCTTTCGTCCCGGGGGGGGGCATCGCTGGCTGGAGAAGGAGATACTATGGTTTTGTTTTCGCAGGGCGGAGCCGGAGAGAATGATATCCGGCTGGACTGCTTCTTCGAGGGATAGCTCTAAGACAGAGGAAGGCAAAGTCCCCCCGGGGTTACGGACAAATTCGCTCCGAACTCCGAATGAGTTCGAAGCTCAAGTTGTCCCGGATTTTGCCCTTGTAGGGCTAAAATCCGCCCGGCGCGCTTTGTCTCCCTCTGCCTAAGA
>Ga0129310_1000415_pt1 | contig 53246 bp, 46 predicted proteins | sample Go1ome_2_FD_94433 | JGI IMG/M metagenome (GOLD analysis project Ga0129310, IMG submission 94433) | Western lowland gorrila individual fecal microbial communities from Wisconsin, USA - Go1022A metagenome | ecosystem: Host-associated > Mammals > Digestive system > Large intestine > Fecal | place...
ACCTGCTGCGGCTACAATAGTCAGCAGGCCTAACACTAGCATGACAAGAAATAACTTATCCTTGAGCATCTGGTTTACTTTCTCTTTCACGTTTATCACCTCGGTACTATTCTTACCAAACCAAAGCGACTTATTCAGAAATGAAAGTAATATTTTTATAAAAATAACCCAGGATTTCTTCCGCCTTCCACCCCGCCTTTGCCTTCTCATTGGCAGTGGCCTGGCTCAGTCCATAACCATGTCCGATCCCCTTTGCCACCGCCCTTATGCCATCCTCATAGGACTCCATGGTAAAGCAGGCGGACTTAAGCCCCAGGGCATATTGTATCTCCTCCCCGGAGTAACCTGCATTTCCTATCTGGACCTGGTCCACATAGCCGGATTCATCCCTGGAAACAATCTGTACCGTACCCGGGACCTGGGAAATGTCCACCTGGCGCGTTCCTGTCTCCCCCTCCGGAATACCGTTGATTGCGGACACAAAATCCTCCTTTGAAAATACGGCGATCTGCATGTATCCCTCCGCCTCCACATCCCCTGGACAATCCACCGGTTCCAGATAGGGGTGGGTGAAATCCCCTTTTCTTGTCATCCCCGCCGTGGCACGGCAGAACATGGGGTCTATGCATCTGTTTTCGTAGGTCATCACCACACCGGATGTGGCCTTAACCGCATCTTCCAGCTTTTTATAATACTGGGGAAAACGGCTGGATCCCCACAGGCTTTTTAGCTGCTCCGACTCCACATAATCCATGTCCAGGGCTGACTCGGCAATCTCATTTTCCTCCCCTGCGGCCTCCATCTGACGGCAGATATAGGTGCGGGCAATAATGGCCTGGGCTTTTAGTGCCTCCGGTTCATATTCCACCGGCATCTGTCTGGCGATCACACCGGGCAGGTATTCCTCCATGTCCATATAATAGGAGCCATTGCTTCTGTCAAGGAGTATCCTGCGCCTGCCGGACACCTCCTTCTGCTGCTCATACCGCAGCTCCTCCCCCCTGATGGTGCCTGTCCATGCAAGGGTTCCCACATAGGGCACCATAAGTCCTGTGACGGCTGCCCAGATAATGCGTTTGTTCACACGATCACCTCCCTCCTGTACCGGACGATCTGCCCTGCAGCGTGTTTTAAAACCCGCCTTGGGACACGTTTGAAATGCCTCTATCATCAATATATGTCCTGTCCTCCCGCCCTATGTGTCGCCTTTTCTGCAATCCAAAAATATCGCCGCACCGGCCTGGGCCAATGGGCGATATTTAGAAAATTATATGGTTTTAACCCGCTTACAGGCGGACACGCGGGCTGCTGAAGATACAGCGTTCACAAAAGCTCACCCCAGATATGCCTGGATCAGCCTGAAGGTGTTCTCCACCCCGTCCCGGTGGCTTCTCTCATAACCGTGGGATGCGTAAACACCGGGGCCGATCAGGGCGTGGCGGATATCGTGGCCTGCTTTTAATGTGGTTTCCACATCAGAACCGTAATGGGGGTATACGTCCACCGCATATCCGATCCCCTTTCCCTTGGCCAGTTCTATAAGCCTGCAGACGATCTCGTAATTGTACGGACCCCCGCTGTCCTTGGCACAGATGGACACCTGATGTTCCGTACACTGGAGCCCTTCACCCACACATCCCATATCCACGGACCAGGCCTCGGTAACGCCCTCCGGCACCGGGGATGAACCTCCGTGCCCCACCTCCTCATATATGGTGAAATGAACGTAAACCTTGCGTTCAGGAGTCACGGATTCCTCCTTCAAATATCTGGCATATCCCATGAGGATCGCGGCTGAGAGCTTGTCATCCAGAAAACGGCTTTTAATGTAACCGGATGCAGTCACCCTTGTCCTGGGCTCAAAGCACACATAATCCCCCGGCATGATACCAAGGGCAGCCGCCTCCTCCCTGGAACTTACCTTTTCATCAATAAGGATTTCCACCGTATCCCAGGTACGTGTGGTCTGTTCATACTCCCCGTTCACATGGACCGAGGCGTTGACCAGCTGGCAGGTACCCTCGTAAATACCATTGGACTTTGTGATGATCCTTACATTCTCAGCCTCCCCGTTGGCCGGCTTCATGCCGCCTATATTGGTCAGCTGAAGCCTTCCGTTCTCCTTGATCCTGGCCACCATGGCCCCCAGCGTATCACAGTGGGCCTCTAACAGGACCGCATTCTCCGGATCCCTTCCTCCCAGGTCCGCAAGGACGCCGCCCTTTACCGTAGGCCATGCAGTGATCCCCAAGGCCTCGCATTCCTTTAACAGATATTCCCTTACCTCCCTGCCGTAGCCGGAAGGGCTGTCAATGGCAAGCAGCTTCTCCGCCTGCTCCATTATGTACTCCACATATTTTCCAGAATCTGTCATCTCATTTCTCCTTTACCTGTCCCCTTCTCCTTTACTTGCCCCCTATGACCTGAGGGTTTTCCATGAACACATGAAACCATTTTATCAGAAATACGCTGCAACAACAAGAGGCAGGGCGGGAGCATGCGCGGACATGTGCTCCCATCCTGCCTTCTGCGTCTTTTTACTGCGGATTTATACTGCGGCTTTTTACTGCAGCTTTATACTGTGGCATTACACTGCGGATCCGCACACGTTCAGTCCAGTGCATAGATCTTTTTATATTTCTCCTTCAGATACCTTACATAATATTCAGGATTAAAATCTTCCCCGGTGATATCCTTTAAGAGCTGGCGGCTGGTCTTCAGCTTTCCGTACTGGTGGATGTTCTCCCTCAGGTATTCACGGATAACGTCCACCTTTCCATCTTCCAGCAGGCCCTCAAAATCCATGGTCTTTTTCATATGGTAATACAGCTGCGCCCCAAAGGCGCTGCCCAGGGCATAGGAGGGGAAGTATCCAAAGGATCCCTGGGACCAGTGGATGTCCTGGAGCACTCCCTGGGCCGGATTCTCAGGGCGTATTCCCAGATATTCCTCATATTTGTCCGCCCAGATCTCAGGCAGTTTTTCCACGTCCAGGTTTTCCTCGATGAGCATTTTCTCAATCTCATACCGGATCAGCACATGAAGGCTGTAGCTCAGTTCATCCGCCTCAGTGCGGATCAGGCCGGGCGTTACCTTGTTGATGGCTTCCACAAACCGGTCCAGGTTCACATCCCCCAGCTGCTCCGGGAACATTTCCTGTACCTTCTTATAGATAGGTACCCAGAAGGCCCGGTTGCGGCCAATGATATTCTCAAAGAACCGGGACTGGGATTCATGCATTCCCATACTGGCTCCCTGCCCCGCCGGGGTCAGGGTCAGGTCATCCCGGATTCCCAGTTCGTAGATACCATGGCCTGCTTCGTGTATGACGGAAAAAAGGGAGCTGTCCATGCAGTCCGTATAATGTGTGGTGATCCGCACATCCTTATTGTGAAGATTGGTGGTAAAAGGATGGGCGCTGACCGCCATGACGCCCCGGTCAAAGTCAAAGCCCACATACGCTGCCAGGAAACGTCCCAGCTTTTCCTGCTTCTCCTCAGAATAATCACCTGTTAAAAAGCTGTCGTCAATCTGTTTTCCATCATCCACCACCTGCTTTAGGAAGGGAACCAGTTCTTTTTTCATCAGGCTGAAAAATTCGTCCAGATTCTCCATGGAGAAGCCCTTTTCATAATCATCCAGCATGACATCGTACAGCTTTTTCCCGTTCTTTTTGCGGTAGCCTGCAAATTTCTTCTGATAATCGATCACCTTTTTAAGTGTGGGGGCAAATGCATCAAAGTCCTGTTCCTGTTTTGCCTTTGCCCACACGCTGGTGGCCCTGGCCGTCAGCCGGGCAAAGTCCTGGTATTCGTCCTGGGGGATACATTCGATCTGCTCCAGCTCCTGGGAAAGTTCCCGCACATTAGCTGCCTCCGCCTGTGAAAGCCCGCCTTCCTCGCCGCACTGCTTCAGCAGTTTTCTCATCTCGTCACAGGTGACTGCCTGGAAATATTCCCCGGACAGCACACCGATCACATGGGACGTCAGTTCTCCGGCCTCCTTGGGCGCCAGCGTCTCATTGTCCCACTCAAATAAGGTCATGGCAGTCTTGATGGCCATGGCCTTGTCCATGTATGTTTTTAACTTGTCGTATGATTTTGCCATTGTAATGCTCCTTTCCGCTTCCTGTCCGCTCCTGTACTGCAAAAGGACACTCACAGAGAGTGTCCCCGGCAGACCGCGTATTTATGCATAGATGCAGGGTTGATAGTATATACGCTACCATATATTTCCATGGGTTGCAATATAATTCTACCATCCGCGCAGCTTCCCCACCACCTCGTCCCCCGCCTGCTCCGTTTTCGCCCTGCCGCCCAGATCAGGTGTGAGCACCTTTTTTCCATCAATATCTCTTCAATAATATGGATCAGCCTGGCTCCCCATCCCAGCTATTTTGCCTGCTCTACACCCGCCATTGTCTCATGCTTCATCTCATAATGGATCAGAAATGATAACAGATGCCTCCTGGTTCCGTTCACATCAAAAAAATGGATATAAACTGTGCCGATAATACAACAAATATAAGGGCAACCGGGTAGGTAGCTGCATAGGAAGCCGCCACTGCTTCTGTCTTTGTTACCGCCAGCAGTGTGCCAAGGGCCGGGGTGCTGGTCATGCCTCCGCATATGGAGCCCAGGGAGTTCAGAATGTCCATGGAGAATATCCTGGTTGCCAGCACATAGCCGATCACCATGGGAAACAGCGTCATCAATGCGCCCAGGAAAAACAGGGCCACACCGTACTGGGCCAATATTTCCACAAAGCCTTTGCCCGCATTGGTTCCTGCTCCCATTAAGAACAGCACCAGGCCGAACTCACGCAGTGTCTCCAGGGTGGGCTTTGGTACAGAGATGGAAATGGGCCCCATGTGCATAAAATGTCCCATCACAAGACCTGCCAACAGCGGTCCTCCCGATGTTCCCAGGGTAAAGCTGGCGCCTGCCGGAAGAGGAATGACGATCTTGCCTATAAGTATACCGGCAATGGTAGCGATCATAAATGGGAAAAAGCCAAATTCATCCAGCTCGATACGCTTTTTTGGGGAAGTATCATGATGTATGTTCTTTTCCATAGATTGGTTTAATCGGCTCACTTCCTCCGGGATATTGACATTTAACAGCTTTGGCACCATCTGTACAAACAGCACTACCCCAATCACGCCAAAGGGATAAGCGATCCCGTAGCCGATGGAGGCCATGGAATCCCCTGTAGCATCAATTGCGGCCGCCAGCCCCGGCGTGCTTGTAAGCGCCCCCGTCATCATTCCCACTGCCAGCGGCGTGGGGATCCCCCCGAGGGTAATGACCAGAACACAGCTGCCTGCTCCCGCAATAATGATCAGTATACCGATCACCACATAAGACAAAGCCTTGCTCTTAAAATTCCGGAAAAATACAGGTCCTGCGATAAAGCCCACCGCGGTGACAAAACAGATCAGGCCGAACTCACGGATCACCGATGGGATCTCCATCCCATAATGTCCGAACAGAAGCGCCACGATCAGCACTCCGGAGGTTCCCAGCGACAATCCCTTTACCTTGATACTTCCTAAAAGATAACCTAACACACCGATTATAAAAACCGTTAACAATGGATTCATCCCAATCCCTCCAACTTTTATATTCATGAACGCAAAAGGATGCGCCTCTCCTCCGGAGGATTTTTGAGACGCACCCTTTTATCCGCTATGTTATACTAGAATGTTATACTAGAATTTTATAAGATGATACTCCGCCCTACACGGATTGCCGGGTGCAAAATACATTTCTTCCCGTTCCAGGTCCATGATAATACTAAAGATCGTCCCGAGACGTTTACCGGCCGGCTCCAGCTCATCTTCATGTCGACAGATACTGTCGGGATAGCTTGTATGATCGCTCATCATTTCCTTGATATCCGACACTCTTACCTTGCGGTCCAGTCCACGCACCATGGTCCTCATCCTTCCAAGGCGCAGGAAGCTGTCCGGAAGAGAGATTCTGGTGGTGTCCTTTACATACATAAGCCTTGGGGTGATAAAATGATTGGTATGGGCAAGCCACCCTTCCTCTGCATACAGTGCGTCAAAGTCGCCGGGGCCTACCTCAAGGCTTACGCCCTCCCCTTTGGAGCTGCCGATCATATAGTGGGCACAGCAGGACAGGTTCATGCATGTGGTTGCCCTAATCATATCCGAGAGGGACTGGCTGTCCAGCATTCCCCTCATAGCTATATGAAGGGGCAGGGCTTTGCCTTCCACCTTCTGGTTGGATGCCAGTGCGTTCAGGGTAACACCGATCCCCGCACTGTTATATCCAATCTTCCCAATGATCCCGGCCTCTGTGACCATGGTTATATCAGGCTTTGTCTGCTGTTTGATGTGCATGATGATGCACCCTGCCTGCTCCGTCATTTTCCAGTCCCAGTTTTGGCCTAGGAGCGTTGTCCCCGTCTCCGTCACCATAGGGGTAAACACAAACGTGGTGCATCCATCGGTATTGCTGCTGATCTGGCCGCCCTGCAGTACGATCTCACTGCGGACATTGAGGGCCAGGATTTCATCGTTCCCATAGCCTGAACCGTCCGCAATGCCCCTGATCTCTTCCATATAATCCGGATCATATTCATTGATGGTGGAAATAAAAGTCCTTGCATAGCTGCATGCGTCCTCCCACCTGATATGGGAGTAATCCCAGAACATTGCCTTGTAGGTATTGATACTGATCTCCACCTGTTTCTTTGCTTCCCGCCCATGGATCAATCCGATCTCGTAGGGCGTTCCCGAAGCGGTAATAATAGGAAATAAATCCTTGTTGATCACATTTTCACTCCTTTCGCTGCCCATTTCCCGTGTTTTACGGACTAATCAGGGATAAAGCTGGCTCCAATCTCTGCCGCTGTGGCGAACCAGGCTCCTCTTTCCGCCATATAGTTGATCAGCTGCTCGTACATCTGGATCATGTGGGCGCGTCCAATGGTCTGTGGATGGGTGGTCAGGATATAGCAGGCGCCCTCCAGTGTACAGGCGTAGTCAAAGATGGAAGCCCATCTGTCATAGATATCCTGGGCCGGGCGCTGTCCCTCCTGCCCTCCGGTCATATACTCTGTCTGGGGGAAATCATCCAGGAACCAGGACACGGGCAGTTCCAGGATCTTAGACGGCTCACCAAACTCATTGGCACGGTCTGAGTGCGGGGTTACCGGCCTTGGGTAGTAGGGATGCAGGTCGTTGCCCATCAGGCTGCTGTCATACAGGAACCCGTTTTCCTCCAGAATCTTAATGGTGTTGGGGCTGAAGTCCCAGTACGGGGAACGGTATGTGAGCGGCTTGGGAGCGCCGATCTTATCCAGGGATTCCAGGGCCATCTGCATTACCTTTGTCTCCTGCTCATATGTAGCTTTTGTGGGGTTTTCATGTACATAGCCATGACAGCCTATTTCGTGGCCCGCGGCAAGTACTTCCTTACAGATATCCGGGAAGGTGTCGGCCGTATGGCCCGGTATGAACCAGCTGGTTTTAATATCGTATTTCTTAAACAGTTCCAACAGCCGGGGAGCGCCTACCTCTGCGCCAAATTCTCCGCGGCTCATATATGCCGGTGAAAGGAGATTAAAGGAACCGTCCCATATACTCTGGGCATCAAAATCACATCCAAGATTAACCGCAACTTTTTTTCCGGGCGGCAATTTAACTTTTCCAGTTTTCTGCATAAATCATTTCCTCCTTAAGATACTTGGACTTTGTTGGTTTCGATTGGTTTCACGTTCTATTTCCGACAGATCACCGTGCACTGGTTCCTTGTCAGGTTATAACGGTTCCATGGCCCTGGAATAATACTACTGCAGCTATTGACATAACTATAAAAATGTGGTAGTTAAGAAAGTAGATTCTATCCCTATGTTCGTTCTTTATTAACAACTTCTTTACGCTTAAATCATAGCATGCTTTCCTGATTGGAAGAAGAATAAATATACTATGTCCATGTACAGGAAAAGCTTACACCCAGCCCCCTTACAGGAGGTACGAACCCATGTATGATAAACATCTGGATTCATTTATCGTCATTGCCGAATCAGGCAGTTTTTCGTCCGCTGCCGACAAGCTGTTCATATCCCGCACCGCCCTGATCCAGCAGATCAATCTTCTGGAAAAGGAACTGGGGTTCCAGCTTTTTAACCGGCACAATAAAGGCGTTTGCCTTACGCCTTCCGGTGAATATTTTTATCAGGAAGCCAAAAAGGTGATACACATATCCAATACCGTACTGATGCGCTGTAAAGAATTAGAAGAAAGATCCAGGGAGACCATACGGATCGGCACGCTGCCAAATTTTACAGCAGAACTTCTGCCCCAGATCTGCCGTAAGTTTACGGAGCAGTATCCAAATATCAACCTCCAGTTTATAGAATATCCCCTGGAACGATACTTTAAGAATTTTCTGAATAACAACTTTGACATTACCACAGAATATATGTGCGGGTATATGTTTGAAGATCACGGTTACAGCTTTGTAAAGCTGATGGAGGACAAGCACTGCTGCGGAATGTCCCCCAGGCATCCCCTGGCCAGGAAGGAACGCATTACCGTTCATGACCTGCACGGCCAGAAGATCATGATGTACGCAAGGGGGATTACCCGGGCGGATGACCGGCTTCGGGATTACATAGGCGCGGTTGCCCCGGATGTTCAGATTATTGACATCCGCCACTATGGCAGCTCCCTGCCCCTGAAATGTGAATTAGATAATCTGATCCTGATCTACTACTCCATGTACTGGAAAAGTTTTCCATCTCTCGCCACCCTTCCCATGGACATGACCATGGATTTTCCCATTGACATCGGCCTGGGATACAGGGTTGATTCAAACAATGCGGTAAAACAGTTTATTGGTCTGGCAAAGAGTATGTATCCTTTTAACAAATAATACCGCTTATCCTTTACAAATGGGATGATATGATACCTCTTAAGCAGACAAGACAAATAACCAAAATCTACTTAAGGGGTATTTTCATGTCTAAATCACCGTATACGCCAGGGTTCAGAGCAATGGTTTCTCAGGTGTATCCAGACGGTTTAGGCTCATATGAATATCTGGCAACTAAATATCAAATCGGCGGAACACAATTAAGAGAATGGATTGCCAAATATAGGCAGTATGGTTTGAATTGAGGACTATATACGATTTTACAGTAAAGAACGTCCCCTTGAAAGATATCAGTGCAAATCACCTCTGGAAGTACGGATTGAAGCACTGACTTCGGATGAACCAATAGAATATCCTATAGCTAAGAACAAGCGAATTGAGAAATATAGAGAGAAATGGTATGCATAGAAAAATGACCACACTTGAAACGGTGTGGCCATTCATCAGCACTTAATTTTAGATATTTTATTTGTTCTTACAGGTCTTTCTTTATAAAATCCCCTTCCTTCATAATCACATCCATGGTGTCCACGGTGAGTTCACGGATGTTTCTGAGAGGATTGCCGTTGATCACCAGAAGGTCCGCGCTCTTTCCCGCCTCAAGTGAACCGGTGACCTTATCCACCCGCAGCACCTTGGCTCCGTTTAATGTGGCGGCAACAATGGTATCCATCTCGCTGATCCCGGCGCATTCCACAAAGGCGTGAAGCTCTCCCACCGTGGTTTCCCCGTAAGGGGTCATCTGGGAATTAAAGGAGTCGGAACCAGTGGTCAGAAGGATTCCTCTCTCCTTTGCCTTTTTCAGGTTTGCGTAAATACGGTTTAGATCCTTCTGGGCAACAGTTTCACCCGGGTACTGATCATGAAGGGCCGGATCATACCTGGGAGGAAATGTGGTCAGCCAGGCCGGCATAAAGTTGATGGTTGGACAAAGGGCGATCCCCTTTTCCGCCATCAGATCCAGTGTCCCGTCATCCAGCGACTGGCCGTGGATGATCAGATCCACGCCTGCCTTTACGGAATTGGCCGCGCTGCCAAAGCAGTGGGACCAGACAGGGACATGGCGCATCTTACATTCATCCACAACGGCCTGAACCTCTTCCATGGTATAGTGCTGGTCCATGGCAGTCTCCCACCTCCAGATTCCGCCTCCGGTTGCCCATATCTTAATGGCGTCCGGATCCTCCCGCAGCCTGCGGCGGACCGCTTTTCTCAGATCCCAGGGACTGTCCACACACTCGCCCCATGGATGTCCCTCTCGGTTCCTCTCAATGGACACCTTGTGGGAATCTCCGTGGGAGCAGGTGGCGCAGAATCCGCGCCCCGTTGCAACCACCCGCGGGCCTTTCATTACCTTTTGTTCGATCATGTTGCGGATATGGATGCCGAACAGCGAAACCTCCCCAACGGTTGTAAGGCCTGCCTCCAGGCACTCATGGGCCTGCTGTACGGCTACCACTGCCTTCTGAAGGTTATCCTCCGTGGGCCAGTCCGTGTCATTGTCCGTCAGGTTCCCGGAAAAGTGCAGATGGGCATCGATCAGGCCCGGCATGATCGTCTTACCGCTAATGGTATGTACCTCATATCCGTCCGGAACTGCCTGATCCCCGCCTGCATAGGTGATCTTGTCTCCGTCCACAAGCACAAGGCTGTTTTCCACTGCCTGTGCCCCTGTCCCATCGATCAGCAGCCCGCCCTGAAATGCATATTTTTTCATAATTTCTCTCCTTTAATACTTTTGCTTATGCCCAGATATCACCGATCGTAAAGCCCTCGGTAAAGGGATCCGTTGGGTCCAACACCAGGTTTCCGTATCCGTAGATCCAGGATTCACCGGCAATGGTGGGGATCACTGCCTTATGTCCGCCGATCTCCGTCTCCTCTACCAGCTCCCCTTTGTAAACAACTCCAAGTAAGCCCTGATGACGGAACGGTTCATTCAGCTTTAATTCTCCCTTGGCGTACATGGCAGCCATTCTGGCACATGTGCCGGTACCGCATGGACAGCGGTCCAAGGCGCCGATCCAGGTGGAAGGATTGTCAAAATCCACTGCGCCGCTGGCTACCGTAACTGCATTCCGGATATCGGCCCTAGGATCATCCGTTGGCCCGAACAACTGGGAAATGGTAATACCCACGCCTGGATAGCTGGGATGCTCCACGGGCAGCTGATCCTGGGAAGCCTTTAAGATCAGGGAGGAAACGCGTGTAATCTCGCGCCCCATTTCAGGTGTCAACTCAATCCACGGGAACTGCCGTACATCCGCCATTGCATAGAACATACCGCCCCACGCAACGTCCACCTTTACCTTCTCAACGCCATGGCCAATATGGGGAACCGCAATCTCAACATCCGTATATACAGCAAATGCAGGTACATTTTTAAAAGTCACCTCAGTTACCTTGCCGTTTTCACATTTTGCCTTGATCCCGATCAGGCCTGCAGGCGCTTCCAGCTGGAACTCCGTATAAGGTTCCTTCATCTCGATCATTCCTGTTTCCAAAAGGACGGTGGCGACAGAGATAACATTGCCCCCGGACATCATGGGATACTCGGTCTGTTCCATGATGATAAAGCCGGCAGCGGCATCCGGATGCTTTGGGGGAACGATAATGTTACAGCACATAGGGGGATATCCTCTGGGCTCACGGAGCAGGAATTTACGCAGCCCATCGTTATACAGCCTCAGATACTCCTCCATCTCATAGACACTGTTGCCTGGTATATGCCCAACACCGCCGGTCACAACACGCATGGGTTCCCCATCATGAGTCTCCACAACATTGATCACTCTTTTAAAACTCATTTCTCTTCCTCCTTTAAATTATTATAGTCTATTTGATTTATATCCTAATAATAAACATGGATCTCATCCCTGTCAGCAAAGAATTCCACTTCCTTTGCACCCTCAAGCTTTGCGTAATCCTCTTCGCTTATATTGACCACCGGAATATCCACATTATAGAAGCGTTTGGCAATAATGGGTCCGGTAAGAACCACGGGATCACTGCGCAGGTTAATGATGGCGGCCGGAGCACACCCGGTGCGGATCTGCTCCAGAATGATCAGTCCGGTGCCGCTGCTGCCCTTGGGGGTGGTAAATGCCAGCACCTTGCCGGACATGTTCTTCTGATACAGGCTGTGGCGGTTGTCACGGATCACTCCGCTCCGGGGATCCACGGTTCCCCAGAAACTCATGGGCTCATTGGCCCAGAGCAGCTCAGCTCTGACATTACCATAGACCGCGGTCTTACATTTTACCGTTATCTTCTCCATGGCTTCTCCTCCTTTACAACCTTGCCGGCCACTGCGGATTCAATACATTCCTTCATGCTGCCAAACACAGGCTGCAGGCCGCGCATGGAGAAACAGTATGTGTCAAATTTTCCCGAGTTGGACATCATGGTCTTTGTACCCAGATTCTTATTCCTGTATTCCAGAATACAGCCATCACAGTAAATCTCCACTCCCAGCCTGGTCAGGCGCTCGTACAGCCCGCTGTCCTTTAATCGGTCATTTACACTTCGTGGCGTGATCAGCCAGAAATTCACGTTGTCATGTACCCTCCTGCCCCGGAACAGTTCTTCAATCCTGGCACATTCATTATAAGAGCAGTGGGGACATCCCAGCACCACCGCATCAATATCCGTCACATCCGGATTGGTGATCTGCCGCTCCGCCTCAGCCAGGTGGGACAGATGGATTTCCACCACCTCCTGGGGCTCTTTCCCATTAAATGCCTGCTCTTTTGTCTGAGCCTCAGGCGTAACCCCGATCATATGGAACAGTGCGATCCCGCCGGAAGATGCGGCCGTGGCACTGAACTGTTTTAAAATTTCATTGGTAATGCCCTTTGAAGGCATCCCTTCCAGCGCCCAAATCCTGTCAGCCACAATGGAGCCATAGGCATAGGAGACCAAATTAAATATATCTTCCTCCTCAAAATACTCAGGCCTGATGTCATCTCCCAGCTTCACAAGCCCCTGGGCGTACCGGTTCTCCGGCACATGAAGTCCAAAGTACGGGACACGGCCTGCTATGCCGCAGAGCAGTTCCAGCGGACCTGCGTAACGGTTAGTGCGGGCCCCGATGATGGAGTTGTAATAACAGATCACATTAGATTCCGCACTGGCAAACTGCTGTCCAAAGGAGGGCGCCATCCCCACATGGTAGGGAGCGCAGGACCATGTGGGGATGGCTCCCATTTTCACATGGGCCGCTTCGATCCTGCGGGTTGCCGCCATGGTCTCCACTTCATGCTTCTGTCTGTCCCAAAGGTTGATATCACATGCTGTTGCATTGGTGGTAGTGGGAACAGCGAACTTTGCCCCATGGCCGGCCAGGTGTTCTGCAAAGGCTACCTGGGCCTCACCTGCATATACGGTGCTGTCATCATGACATCCAACCACCTCTACGAACTCTTCCACATCATAAAACCGTGCCAGGTCACACAGTGCCTCCATGGCCTGACGGCGCATTTCTCCCTGATCGCCGTTTAACATTGACTTTTCATAATCAGTCAGCCTCATTCCTGCCCCCTTTCTTCCGGGACTTCAAGATAACCGGAGTTTGGCAGATAAAAACATTTCTTCGCATATCTGAACAGAACAATGGCACACATGATCAACACAATGCTCTGCAGCAGTCCCACCAGTGTAAACATTCCCTTAACTGAATTAATACCGCCGGTTGCAACCAATGTATACGCGGTTCCTCCCAGAATACATCCAACCAGGATCTTCTGCCTTCTAGGCGCCTCATCTTCAGCAGAAAGGCCATTGACAGACAGGGTTGCCGCCACGGACGCCATGGGATCTGCCAGCGTACAAAAACTCAGTGTTACCGTACACAGGAACATAACCGTTATGATCTTGCTGAAAGGAAGTGTTCCAATGATCTGGAATACTGTGGCCTGCATACCTGCGCTGCTTACAGCCTCCCATACGTCCAATGTTCCGGAGGTCTGCAGATAAATGGTCTGGCCGCCGAAAACACCGATCCAGAGAATACAGAAAAATGACGGCACAAGGATCTGTACCAGCATAAAGGTCCGCACCGAGCGGCCTCTGCCCATACGTGCAAGGAACATTCCGATCACTGGCGCGTATACGATAAAGGACGCCCAGTACTGAACAATCCAGTCCGCGAACCATTTATCATCAGCAGCCATTGCGTTGGCCATGGTGGTCTGTGTGCCCCAGTTATCCACAATAAAGCCAATGGATTCCGATGTGATCTTTGTGATGAATTCGGTATTTCCAAATATGAAAACATATGCCAGCAGGAAAAAGAAAAAATACATACAGGCGGAAGATACCAGCTTAAGCCCCTTTCCAATACCGGAAACACAGGAAAGGACAAAGATCGCAGTGACAAAGACCGCTGCAAACAGCCAGGTCACGGCTGACTGGGGAATGCCGAATGCGGCTTCCAGCCCTGCTCCGATCTGCATCAGACCCACACCCATGGAATTGGAAGTGGCTCCCATGAGACAGAAGATAACAACGGCGGTGACCAATGTATTCAGCCATCCGATCTTTTTTCCCGTAGCGCTTTCCACAATGGAGTTAAAGGACAGATTCTTCTTACGGTTGTAGCAGATGATTGCAAAGGCTGCCCCGCAGATGGCATACATGCAGTACTGGACAAAACTCCAGTCCCACATAGCCTGGGCCACTGCAAAGATGCCCGCCCTGCGGCTTCCTGCCTCCCCCATGGCTGCGGGTGTTGTCATGAAATGGAAGATCGGCTCGCCCATTGCCCAGAACAGAAGACCTGTGCCAATACCGGAACAGATGGACATCGCACACCAGGATGCCATGCTGTATTCCGGTTTTGCATCCTTGCCTCCGATGATCACATCTCCGTACCTGCCGATCAGAAATACCACAGCAAGAAAAATAAATACAAGCGATAAAAGATTTATGTAAGCCCCGAAATAATCCGCCATTCCATAGAGAAGTTTGGTCATGACCGCTCCCACCTCCTCTGTCCATATTACACCGGACAAGATAAAAGTGATCAGGATGACAATCGCCGGCCAAAACGCCCACTTATTGATCTTCCGGTTATCCGTAGTTTTATTATCCAATTTAATTACCCCCTCCTGGTTTAAAAACCTATGTCTTTGTTTGCACTGCCCCTTTATATGAATATATCATATCAATTGCTTTTCCATGAGAATCTCATGTTCCGCTTTCTGCAAAGGCAATCATGGACGCTTCCAGAGGCACGTCTTCCGGAAGCGCAGCCACCTGTACACAGACACGGGCAGGCCTGTGATTCCCAAAGAATTCTTTGTACGCCTCATTGATCTGTGCAAAATCCTTTAAGTCCCTGATATACACCTCCACTCTGGCAACGCTCTCCTTACATCCTCCTCCGGCTTCCACGATACTTAACAGGTTCCCCAGAACCAATGCAGTGGCTGCCTTGACCTCATAGACATACTCACCATTCTTTGTAAGGGGAATCTGGCCGGAGGTGAGGATCATATCTCCATACTTACGTCCGTGGCAATAGGGGCCTAATGCCGGCGATGCTTCCACGCTCACAAGTTCTTTTGGTTTCATTTTCATCTCTACTTTCTTCATTTTTTATTTATTTTGTTTCACTTTTTTATTATATATTTCATTTTTTATTTTATATTTACATAATAAAACCAATTATCTTGATTGTCAACAATTCGTTTCAATAAGATTTAATCTTCGTCATATTTACTAATGCACACTAATGATTTTTGTGATAATAGCCAGTGGCTTGTAAATATGCTGTTAAGACCATAAAATATTTAGTGAAAATGCCGGAAAGCAAAACAAGTACCCGTGTTATAACAAACCACGGATACCTGCTCCTGAGTTATGATCACAGGGGATTACTATTCGGGTCAGTCATCATAGACAACCAACAGCGCATCTGCAATGGCTGCTCCGTCTTCCGTAATAAATACAGGATTTATATCCAGCTCTTTAACCGTATCCTTTCCCTCTGATGCCATCTCGCTGATTTTTACAAGAAGGTCAGCCAGAGCCTTTTTGTCACAGACCGGTCCTCCTCTGTAGCCGTTAAGAAGGGGATAGGAAGCCAGCTTCCCAATCATGGCTTCAGCCTGGCTCATGGTAAGAGGTGCAGGCGCCAGCTGTACATCCTTAAACAGCTCCACAAATACACCGCCCATCCCCACCATGATCATGGGTCCAAAATCCCTGTCGTTGTTAACACCAATGATCATCTCCGTACCGGCCCGGAGCATGGGTTTTAGGAGAACACCTTCCAAAACCGCCTCCGGGGCATTTTTCCTGCAATTATCCATGATCAAGGCAAATGCCTCCCGCAGTCCGTTTTCATCCTTAATATTCAGTTTCACTCCGCCCACATCGGATTTGTGCTGGATATCCCTGGAATGGATCTTTACAGAAACAGGGTATCCCAGCTTTTGGGCTGCTTTTACAGCTTCATCAGCTGTGGCGGCAACTGCCTGGGGCGGAATGGGAATCCCGTGTCCGCTGAGGTAATTCAGGCTCTCAAACTCACTGAGACTGTGTGACAGCGTATGCTTTTTCTCCGGAATGGCCGGCACTACGGGTTCAAATCCGCCGACTGCAAAATCCAGGATCTTTTTAAGGGCATTACAGCCGTAACGTCCCGTGGGGAGCAATGGGGTGCCTGCTGCCTTTAAGATATCCGCACTCCCCTGATGCCTGGTATGCTCGATAAAAGGAATCCAAAACACTGGCTTTAAGTCTTTATTCCCACGGGCAATGGAAACCGCCTCCACCATATGGGAGATGGTATCATCCCAGATCTCAGGCGTGATGGTATAAGCCACCACAATGGCATCCACGCCGGGGTCTTTGGAAATAGCCTCCATGGCCTGCACCATGACCGGCGTATTGTAGCCGATCCCTGCCGTCATGTCAAAAGGATTGTTGACAGAACCATAATCCGGCACCAGGGTCTGCAGGTATGCCTTTGTCTCCTGGTTCATCTCTGCCAGAGGGATTTCATATTCTTCCGCCAGATCCGCCATGACGCCGGCCTCCCCCCCTGATACATTCATAAATACGCAGCGTTCACCCTTTGGAAGATCTTCCAGCCAGGAAAATGCCGCTGCCAGGCCCATCAGTTCCTCCAGATCACCTGCTTCCACCACACCGTACCGCTTAAACACGGCCCGCAGCACCTTATCCGCCCCTGACAGGGATCCGGTATGGGACCGGGCCAGTTCCTGGGACTTGCTGGAACGGCCGGTTTTTAACACGACTACGGTTTTCTTCTTTAGGGCTGCCTTCTGCAGGGTGTCCACCAGCTTCTCAGGCCTGGTAACCCCTTCCATGTATGCTGCCACCACCTTGGTATCCTCATCATCCACCAGGAAATCCAGATAGTCCTCCACTTTTACATTACACGAATTTCCGGAGGAGATTACATGGCTAAAGCCCATACCCGGACTGTCCAGCCCTCCAAGGACGATCTGCCCGCTCTGGGAGACCATGCCGATATTTCCCCGGCGCTCCCGCTCCTCTACCAAAAAGGCAAAGGCAAAGATCCCATCCACAAAATTCGCAAATCCCGCGCAATTAGGTCCCATGACCGCAATCCCAAGACGGTCCGCTGCCTGGACCAACTCCTGCTGCAGGATCTCTCCTTCCTGTCCCACCTCGCTATAGCCGCTGGCAAATACAACCGCTCCTCCGCAGTTTTTCCCCGCTGCTTCCTCTAACAGGGGAATGATCGTCTTCTGAGGCGTACAAAGGATCACAAGATCCACATCCCCCTCTATCTCAGAAAGGGAATGGTATGCCCGGTGCCCGAATATGGTATCCCTGCCCGGATTCACCAGATACAGACGGTCCAGGTTTTTGGAGAATTTAAGATAGTTTCTGGTCGTGTCGCCGCCGAATCCGGCCTTCTCACTTGCCCCAACAATGGCAATTGTCTTTGGTTTTAATAGCTTATTAAGATCCATGGCAAAACCCCTCTCTCATCTTCAGATCCTATATTCTATTCAATCCGCCTCAACGGATCCTGAATGTGATATCTTCTCAGCTTTTTCATATCCTGCTTCAAAACTCTTTACATTTTTCTCACTGGTTTTCCCCTTATGCTCAAAATAATCCCGCAATGTGTCAGAAAACTGCTGCTTATCCAGCATATGGGTGGCCGCGATCATGGCTCCCATCATAACCAGATTCGCTCCTCTGGCATTATCAAGGTCCGCGGAGATCCCCATTGCATCCACTCCAATGACTTCCAGGTTGTCAGGATACTCCCTGTTGCCAAACAATGATTTGTTGATGATCACTTTGCCTCCGTCAGCCACCTGGCCGACATATGTATTGTAGGCGTCCTCGTTCATGCAGACCAGGACATCCAGGTTATCGGGATAGGGACTTCCGATCTCTTCATCTGAAACCACTACACGGCAAAGGGCGATACCGCCGCGCATCTCAGCGGAGTATTCACTGGTCCAGCTTACATTTTTACCATTCTCAGCAGCGATCTGGATTAAGATCTTACCGGCCGTCAGCACACCCTGACCACCAATTCCCGCAAACATAATATCAGCCATTTGCTTCACCCCCATTATCTGTATTGTCTACATAAACTTTTACCGGGAATACCGTTTCATTTTCCTCTTTCAGTTTTTTCATGGCGTCCACCGGAGTCATCTTCCAGTTGGTGGGACAGGGAGACAGTACTTCTATTATGGAAAATCCCTTGCCTTTCCGCTGATTCTCAAATCCCTTTTTAATCATCTTCTTTGTCTCATTGATATGCTGAGGGTCATACAGGGCGCCCCGGGCCGCGTATGCGATGGGGTACTGGCTGATAATATTCAGCATATCAAAGGGATCTCCTGCCACCCGGCCATCCCTTCCGCTCTTGCTGCTTGTGGTTTTGTCTCCTACCAGTGTGGTGGCAAGGCACATCTGACCTCCAGTCATGCCAAAGATTCCGTTGTTCACCACGATCATGGTGATGGGGACATTTCTCTGGGCGGCAAAACATGTCTCGGAAAGTCCGATCACATAGGAACATCCATCACCTGCATGTACGTATACATTGGCTTCGGGACGCACCTTTTTAATACCCGTGGCAACGGCGGCGCATCGTCCATGGGGACCTGCGATCCCATCACAGTTAAGTGTGTCAATGGACCAGTAGGCGCAGGCAATGTCCACCACCTGTACGGTTCTCTCCACCATTCCCAGTTCTTCACAGCACTCCGCGATCAGGCGCTGGATGATGCCGTGTCCGCAACCGCCGCACCAGCCCACCTGCTGATTGATCATTTTCGGTTTTGTTAATTTCACAGCCATATTAGTAAACCTCCAATTCCTTTTCTTTTCCTTCCAGTACACGGTAACAATAATCTACAATCCCCTGGGTCTTGGGTACATACTTGGATGTGAGATATGCATATACAGGTACAGAGAATCTTGTGGCCAGACATATATCCTGCCCCATCTGGGCCGACAGGCTCATCTCCACGGAGACAAGTCCTTTCACGGTTTCAGGCAGGTTCTTAAATGCTTTTTCCGGGTAAGGCCATGCGCTGATCAGACGGATCAGGCCCAGCTTAAGCCCCTGGGTCCTGGCACGGCGTACAGCTGATTTACATACCCTGGAGGAGATTCCGTATGCCACAAGAACCAGCTCGGCATCCTCTGTCATAAATTCCTCCCAGCGCTGCTCATTGTCATGCATGGTTTTGAATTTATCCCTGACCATGCGGTCATACTCACCATAGTCCATGGAACGGTCAAGGTTGGTCACCTTTACTTTTGGCTCATCCGGTTTCTTATACCCCTTAATTGCCCAGTCAAATTTATCTTTGTCATGTTCCCTTGCTTGCGGCAATACTACCTTTTCAATCATCTGGCTGATACCGCCGTCACTTAAGATAATGACCACGGTGCGGTACTTCTCGGCCAGGTCAAACGCCAAATATGTAAGGTCCGCACACTCCTGGACGGATGCAGGCGTGAGAACGATCTGCCTGGAATCCCCATGGCCGCCTCCCCGGACCGCCTCCCAGTAGGAATCCTGTCCTTCCGTTATCTCTCCATCGCCAACCCCGTACCGCATTACATCAATCAGGACCGCCGGCAGGTTGTAGGATGCCAGATAGGAGATCCCTTCCTGCTTCAGATCATATCCCGGTCCCGAGGAGCTTGTCATCACACGCTCTCCGCAGGCGGCTGCTCCCCAAAGCATACTCATGCTTGCGATCTCGCTTTCCCCCTGTACAAACACGCCGCCCCTGGAAGCCATATTAGCTGACATATATTCCAGGATCTCACTTTGTGGTGTGATGGGATAACCGGCATAGAAGCGGCATCCTGCCCTCAGTGCAGCCTCCGCAATGGCTTCATTTCCCTTCATTAGCTTAAATTTTTCACCCATGTCTCTTCTTTCCTCCCCTGCTAATCTACGGTACTGATGGTAAATACATAATCCGGACATATGGTATAGCAGCGTCCGCAGCCAATACACACATCCTTATTGATACCAATAATCTCATAACCCTTTTTGTTGATCTCCTTCAGGGGTTCGATCGCCTGAACCGGACAGGCCCCCACGCAGAGACGACATCCTTTGCAGAGATTTACATCTGCCGCAGCTTTTGCTTTTGCCATTTCTACCTCCTATTAGTTGTTTCATTTTTCTTTATTATGTTTCACTTTTTATTTTGTAATTTCATAATATCATCATAATCATTATTTTTCAAGTATTTTTTATATGAATTGTACAAATTAATTTCATTTATTTTTTTATGCTTGCTAAATTCGATACTTTCTTCTATAATAATACTAAATATTGTAACGCACGTATCAGAATACGTTTTTTGTATAGGAGGATAATCAATGGCAAAGGAAACACCAAAGACTGAGACAAAGATAGAAACCATTCAGGCCGTGGACAGGGCTTTACAGATCCTGGAAACCATCGGACGGGTAAACAGTATGAGCCTGGCAGAGTTGAATAAGGAAATAAAGGTAAATAAAGCATCCCTTTCCCGTCTGGTCTATACACTGGTACAGAACGGTTATCTGGCAAAGAATGAGAAGAACGGGGATTTTTCCCTGACCTTAAAAACATATGAGGTGGGACTGAACGCGGTCCAGAACTTGGATAAACTGTCCCTTATCAATTCCACTCTTGTGGATCTGAATAACCGGTGCGGACGGATCGCCCAGTTCTCCGTGGAGGACAACAACCAGCTTCTGTGCCTGCAGAGTATCGGCAAGGAAGCCATGAGTTTTTCCGTATACACCAGTGTGGGGCACCGTTCCCCGCTCTATAGCACCAGTGCGGGCAAAGCCCTGTTATCTACCTATTCTAATGGGGAGATCATTGAAAAGTGGGACAAGATGAACATCCAGTCCCTGACTGAGAATACCCTGACCGACCTGCAGCTATTTCTGCAGGATATCGGATTGACCCGGCAGAGGGGCTATGCCCTTGACCGGGAAGAAAATGAATATCATGTGTTTTGTTTGGGAACCGTTATCATGGATTTTTCCAACAGGCCCATCGGCGCCATCAGCGTCAGCGGAAGCAGCCTTTCGGAACAGGAAGAAAAGGAGATCAGCAGCCTGGTACTTACATCCAGCCGCAAGCTCTCCAATCTTTTAGGATATGCGATCCGGTAGCCTTTTCCGTTATATTCCAGACCCTGCAGGAATCACCTTCCTCTGCCACAGGGGGCATACCTCCATTTTTCATATTATCTAAGAGTTACCCTCAGTGGACAAGGGGACACACGGTTTTGCACCACAGATTTGCGATTCTGCGGCGTTACTGTCGCTGGGCGTACGCCGACTGACGTTAACGCGGCCAGCCGCCAAAAAAACGGCGGTTGGGGCGTGTATCCCCTTGTCCACTGAGGGTATCTTGCCATGAGAAAACAGCCTGTCATGCATCATGCATAACAGGCCAAATCCATCTTTATTACTGATCCAATATCTGCTCCGTATTGCGCTTACTATAGAGAATCCTTCGTACTTCCATTACATCCTCTATAACCACATAATAAATCGTATAATTTCCCACATAAATCCGGATTTTTAAAGTTAAACATAAAATAATCCAGAATTTCCTCCATATCGGACACAAACAACGGAAGATACCGAAGCTTATACACTCTATTTCCCATGAATCCTCTCTTTCAGGCTTCCAAACACATCTTCATGTGTATACCGGATACTGCTCTGTTTTGCCTGCGCATCCGCCTCCTGCAGCTTCATCTCCACATCACCGGTCAGCCTGGAATATTGCTCCAGACTCAAAACCACCATGCTCCCATAGCCGTTTTTGGTCAGGTATACCGGTTGATTCTCCTTAACAAGTGCTTCTATTTCGGGGAATTTATTTCTTAAATCTGATACAGGCCTTATCTCAATCATAATATTTGCTCCTTCCATCTGATATCATAATATTATCATTATTTTATCTCAATTTCAAGTATGGCCTGTTTTCTTTTTTAACGCACACCAGGGCCGCCTCTCATATCATGCCGCCTCCGGCCCCATATCCGCAGGGATACAGACATTGCGGATCTCGCTCATGTCCACATCTAACGGCAATGATTGGTTGATATTGATTCAAAGAAAATTAATAAAACCAAGCTCTTCTACGGCTTATAAAATGATTCGTAATGGCACCTTACCCGATCCGAAAAAAACGAAAGGACATAGATGCCCATTTTCTCATTTGGTGTAAATTGGTGTCAAATTGGTGTCAAAAGGGCGTCCTGCCTACGCAGAACGCCCTCATATACGTACTTATTTACCTAAAAATACTTCTTGCTTCCCCAAAGATTACTCTTCTTTAAATCCAGATACTCATTATAAGCCTTTTCCAGTATCTGCTTCTCATTAGAAAACTTCAGCAGATGGTATGCCTCATAAAATTTATAATATCCTGAATCCAGAAAGTATTCTTCCCGCTGTGGTTTGCTGTAATAGCTGTCGGCCATCATCAGATACCAGTGTACGTCCTTTTCCACCACATCCTGCGGGGTATTAAAGGAGTATTGGCTCTTGCCGATATACTTGATAATGGATGCACTGACACCGGTCTCCTCTTTCACTTCCCGGAGCGCCGTTTCCTTATATTCTTCGCCAGCTTCTACTGTTCCCTTAGGCAAAACCCATCCTTCATATTTATTCTTATAATTTTTGTAAAGGACGAGAATCTTCCCTCGAAATATAACCACACCGCCGCAGCTCGTTGCTTCAATCATTGCAATCCCTCCTGGTGTTGGTGTGAACCTGGTTGTAATACAGCCCTGATCATTCACAGGGCCGTGCTAACCATAACTGGTCTTAGTATACAACTTTTGGAAGGGATATGCAAGGTTTATCTGTGTTTTGAATTGGGAGGTAATTGGGAATTATACTTGGAGATTTTACATTTTTATTTATTTTTCCCCTTGTTGCCCCATCTGCTTCTTTCCGTTAATCCAGCCCATTCATACCATTAAACACCTTTTCCGCCGTAATGGGCAGCTCCCTGATCCGAACCCCCACTGCGTTGTACACTGCATTGGCAATGGCAGGTGAAGGCGTGTTGATCACGATCTCACCAATGGATTTGGCTCCGTAAGGCCCTGTGGGCTCGTAGCTGCACTCAAACTCCACCTGTACGTTTCCAACATCCTGGCGGCTGGGAACCTTGTACTGCATAAATGAGTTTTCATGCACTCTGCCTGTTTCAGAGTAAGTCACATCCTCATACAGGGCCATACCGATTCCCTGGGCCAAACCGCCCTCGGTCTGTACCCTTGCCAGGTTGATGTTCAGAGGAGTGCCGCAGTCCACGGCTGCCACAAAACGGATCAGCTTCACATCCCCTGTCTCCGTATCCACTTCCACCTCTGCGGCTCCTGCCATAAAAGGCGGCGGGGACACAGGTGAGGAATGGGACTCCGTGACCTGAAGGGCGTCCTCATTGCTGCACATAACTCGGTTTCCTATGTCTTTGATGGTCATCTCTTTCCTGGTCCCGTCCTCCTCGCAGGAAAGCTTGTATACGCGTTTGCCGTCAAACTCCAGCTCGTCCTCCCTGCACTCCAGGTACCTGGCTGCCTTGTGCAGGATCTTCTTTTTCAAGGCTTCGCAGGTTTTTACCACTGCCATACCGGTAAGGTATGCCGTACTGGAAGCATAGGAACCTGAATCATAGGGTGAGATGTCGGTGTCGGTTCCGTAGACCACAATGTCCTCCAGTTCACAGCCCAGACTTTCCGCAGCCACCTGAGCCAGGGTGGTGTCACATCCCGTGCCCATGTCCGCGGCTCCGATCATCAGGCTGTAGAAACCATCGTCATTGACCTTCACACACACACTGGCCACATCCACGCCGGAGATGGCAGAGCCCTGCATGGCCATGGCAAGTCCCACGCCGCGCACCTTTGTACCGCTCACTGCCCTTCTGGGGTATTTCTCATCCCAGCCTATCATTTCCTTGACCTTTGCAACGCAGCGGTCCAATGCACAGCTGTTGGCCGGCTCACCGTAGTAAGCAGGCATAATGTCCCCTTCCTTTACCAGGTTCAGCTCCCGCATGGCCACAGGGTCCATGCCCATCTGGGCCGCCAGCTCACTGACAGCTGACTCCACAGCAAAGATCCCCTGGGTGGCCCCGTATCCCCGGTATGCGCCTGCGGACATACGGTTGGTGTAAACCACGTCATAGGCAAACCGGAATGCCTTGGGTGTGCGGTACAGCGGAATGGACTTATGGCCCGACAGTCCCACTGTGGTCGGTCCGTGCTCACCATAGGCGCCTGTGTTGGACAGAGTGTACACATCCATTGCCTGCAGGACTCCTCTGTCATCGCAGCCCAGCTTTACCCGCACTTCCATCTCATGGCGGGGTGAGGATGCGATTTGGGACTCATAGCGGCTGTATATGATCTTAGCGGGCTTGCCCGTCTTCATTGTGACAATGGCGGGATAAACCTCTGCCACCACGGTCTGTTTGGCGCCGAAGCCGCCGCCGATCCGAGGCTTGATCACCCGGATCCTGGATTTGGGAACGTCCAGGGCATGGGCAAGGATACGCCTTGTATGGAAGGGCACCTGGGTGGATGCCACGATATTCAGGCGCCCGTACACATCCATGTAAGTGTATGCCCGGAATGTCTCCATCATGGCCTGCTGGTTTGCCTTTGTATGATACACGCGCTCAATGACATGGGTACACCCTGCAAACGCTTCCTCCAGGTCTCCATGGGTCTCCTTTCCCGAGGCGCACAGGTTCCTCCTGTTGTCGGCGCCCACATCGCAATGGCTCTCCCAGCTGTCCTCAGGGTGCACCAGGATGTCCCCATCCTTGGAGTCATGCATGTCCAGCACCGGCTCCAGCACTTGGTACTTCACACGGATCAAACGCATGGCATGGTCCACGGCCGCCTCAGTTTCACCGGCCACAACAGCCACCGCATCCCCCACAAAGCGCAGGCGCTCATCCAGGATCAGCCTGTCGTAAGGGCTGGGCTCCGGATAGGTCTGCCCTGCCATGGTAAAGCGTTTCCGGGGCACGTCCTTATGTGTGATGATACACTCAATGCCCGGGATCTTAGCCGCTACCGCGCAGTCGATCTCAGTGATCAGCGCATGGGCATAGGGGCTTCTGAGCACCTTTACCACCAGGCAGTCCTTCAGCGCCAGGTCATCTGTAAACACAGGCTTTCCTGTCACAAGCGCCTTGGCATCTTTTTTAATCACCGGCGCGCCTACGATACGGAAATTCCTCATCTGTAAATTCTCCATCAGACATTACCTCCCACGCCATTTTTCCTGTCCAGATATTGTTTCACCGCCCGCAGCTGGGACATGTATCCGCTGCAGCGGCACAGGTTCCCTGACAGATATTCCCGGACCTCATCCTCATCCGGATGGTCCAGCTCCTTTTCCATGGCCAGCACATTCATGATAAACCCGGGGCTGCAGAATCCGCACTGCTCCCCGCCCTCAGCTGCCAGGAACATGCCGAACTCCTCCGCCTCCTTCTGAAGGCCCTCCAGTGTGGTCACATGGCGTCCGTCCACGCGCACTGCCAGGGTGGAACAGGAGAGCACCGGCTTTCCGTCCAGCCATACCGTACACAATCCGCAGTTAGCTGTCTCACAGCCCCGTTTCACGCTGTAACACCCCAGTTCCCTTACCAGGTCCAAAAGAATTACATCCGGCTTCACATCCGCCTGCACATTTTTTCCGTTTAACCGAAACTGTATATTCATCCTATGGTCACACTCCTTCCTGTGAGACGTTCCATCAGGCGGCGGATATAGACAGATGCCAGCTGACGGCGGTACCGGCTGCTTCCCCTGGTATTAGTGCCATAGGTAAATGAATCAGCCGCCTCACGGGCCAGCTGGGCCAGGCTGTCATAACCGTCATCCGTGATGGTTACCACCTGGGCCTTGGACGGTCTGGCCCCCACAGCCACATACCAATTGCCGCCCCTGCGGGATACACAGCAGGCCAGAAGCGGAAAATCCGTACTGCTGTTCCTCTGTGTGGTATAGGCCGCCTTGCGCCCGTCCTTTTTTATGATCACGCGCACCAGGATATCCTTGTCATCCCTGCGCACCGGTCTTTTTGCAAACTCGGACAACGGCATGATCCCTCCGTGGTAAAGCTCCACATAGGTGTCCAGAGCCATCATGCATGTAAGAATGTCTGAAAAACCGAAGCGGCTGTAGATACTTCCTCCCACAGTTGCACAGTTGCGCATCTGCACTCCCACAATGTGACGGGTACATTCCCTGAATATGCCGCCAAAATACTGGTTCAGGCCCTGGTGTGTCTCTATCTGGCGCAGGGTGCTCATACATCCGATCCTGAATTCCTCCCCTGTCTCCTCTATCTGATCCAATCCCAGACCTGACAGGTCCACGATCGTACGCTTTGTCACATTGGTCATCTTCAGCCAGACCATTCCGCCCACTACCAGGCTGCTGCGTTTCTGGCACAGCTCATAAGCTTCTGCCAGGCTGTCCACTTTTACATAATCTTCCGCTCGAAACACGCGCGTTCTCCTTTCTTGTCATAGACACTTAGCAAGGTAATCGTGCAACACTTCCCTTTCCCTGGACCGGGTTTGAAAAAGCTCCGGTATATAAGGAGATAAAAGGGCAAAACAAACAGGGAGATTATAACATGAAATCTCCCTGTTTTCTACAAATATCGTTATTCTTTTACAAGATAAGACCGGTTTCACCGGCTCATATAAATATCAAACAATTGCCGCGCAATGGGCGCCGCCGCCCTTCCTCCGCTGCCGCCTTCCTCCACCAGCACGGTAACCACCAGCCTGGGTGACTCGGCCGGGGCAAATCCCGTAAACCAGGCATGTGTCTCCTTCCCGGTCTCAAACTCCGCCGAACCGGTCTTGGCCGCCACCGTATAGGCATCCGTGCGCACACCGGAACCTGTCCCCTCTGTCACAACCGCCCGCATCAGCTCCGTAAGTCCGGCCGCCTCCCCGGCTGTCATCAGGCTTCCATAGGCGGAGGGCATAAACCTCTTTATCTCCTCGCCCCCGGCCGACTCAACCGAACTCAGGAAATAGGGCTTCATCAGGGTCCCGCCATTGGCAATGGCTGCTGTTATCATGGCGTTGTGAAGAGGCGTGATCTGGGTGGTTCCCTGCCCGATGGATGTCTGGAGTATTTCCCAGGTATCGGCCCCCGGCCCCATTTGGAAGGAGCTCTGTTTATAGGGCATCCCTGCCACAGGAAGGGGCGAATCAAACAGCAGGCTTTTTGCTGTTTCCCTGAATTTTCCCAGGTTCAGGTCCAGCCCCAGGCTGGAAAATGCACCGTTGCAGGAATTTGCAAATGCCAGGGTGAAATCCTGATGGCCGTGGGCCGTGCTGTGGTAGCATTTAATCCTGTAATCCCCATTCTCGTACACGCCCCTGCAGTCAAACTGATAGTCCCTGTAATTGTCCGGATGCTCCCTCATATATTCCAGGGCGGTCACGATCTTAAAGGTGGAGCCGGGCGGGTACAGCCCCTGGGCCGCGCGGTTTAACAGCTGGCCCTCCCCATTCTCCCCTGATGTCAGAACATCCCAGTCCTGAAGCAGCGTATTGGGGTCATAGCCCGGTTTTGAAACCATGGCCAGGACCTTGCCCGTATCCGGCTCCATGGCGATCACAACGCCTTTCCGGTCCCCCAGGGCAGCGTAAGCTGCCTGCTGTAGCTGGGCATCCAGAGTGGTATAAACATTATCTCCCAGGTTCTTGTGGCCTGCCAGTTCATTGGCCACCTGTTCCACCAGGTTCACATGGGATGTGAGCAGGTAAAAGTTAGCCATGGCCTCAATGCCGGTTTTTCCCTTGGTGGAATAGCCCACCACATGGTCAAAGACACTGCCGAAATCGTAGACCCGTGTCTCATTCCCCTCCCCATCCACCTGGGTCTGAGCCAGAACAGTGCCGTCCGCTGCCAGGATCTTCCCCCTGACGATCCGGTCCGAAAAACTGTCCAGGCGGGCATTGTACGAGTTATTGATCACATCCTCGCTCCTGACCTGGAGAAAATACCCCAGATACACGGCCAGTCCCAGGAACACGGCCACCATGAGATAAGTGACCCCCAGAATGTTTTTATTAGCCCTTGGATTGGGATTTGCTTTTTTTGCCATGGTTCCATCTCCTTCCTTTGAGCATATCCGAATACCGGCCTGCCGCCGCGGACCAGGTTCTAGCCTTCCTCCAGCTCCTCCTGGTCATTGCGCTTCAATATATACAATCCCTGGATCATGCCAAACAGGATAAATGTGCTGAGTATGGAGCTTCCCCCATAACTTACAAAGGGCAGGGTCACCCCGGTGGAGGGAATGAACTTTGTCACGCCGCCCACGGTCAGGAATACCTGGATTATATATTCCATCCCCAGGCCGAAGGCGATCAGTTTATAGAATACAGCCTGCATGCTGGTGGCGATCATCATGAACTGGATAAAACATCCCAGGCAGATGAGGAGCACACAGATGGCAAAGATGCCTCCCATCTCCTCGGACACAGCGGAAAAGATAAAATCCTTTTCCACCACAGGGATCTTTCCCGGCATCCCCTGGCAGAGTCCCATGCCGAACCAGCCGCCCGTGCCAATGGCAAACAGGGACTGGGTGATCTGATACCCCTTGTTGTCAATGTCCGCCCAGGGATTGCTCCAGGCCAGGACCCTGCGCTTAACATGGTCAAACAGCTGGTAGGCCCCCACGGACGCACCCGCTCCCAGAATGGTTCCCGCCCCCAGATAAAACCAGTTATTGGTGGCCACAAACAGCATGAGCAGGTAGGTGATAAAAAAGATCAGAGCGCCCCCAAGGTCCTTGGACAACACCATAATAAGCACATGGGCAGCCGCCACAGCGGTTGCTGTCACAACTGTCTTAAAGTCCGTGGACTGGTAAAACATGGAGGCTGTAAAGAGCACAAAGGTGAGTTTCACAAACTCGGAGGGCTGTACGGAAAATCCTCCAAACGTCAGGGACAGCTGAGCGCCAAAGCTTTCATTTCCAGTCAGGTATACAATAAGAAGCACCAGGATCCCGGCTCCCGCGTACACCCACTGAAGCTTATACAGCTGCCACACCCGCTCCATCACATAGGGGACCAGCCAGGACAAAGCCGCTGATATGACCACGATCACAAACTGGCGCACCGCCTTATCCAGCCCCTTGTCCAAGGACAGCCTGGTGAGCATGATAAAACCCACGCAAAGCAGCATGCACGTATTGTTCACCAGCAGACGGGAGACATTCCGGTACAGGAAACGGTACATATAGATATAGCACAGAAAGAACACCACCTGGGCCACGTAAAATGCAATGAGCATCATCTTAACGCCTTCATTCCCGGTCTTTAAGTACATGACCAGGTACGCCAGAAAATGGATGGAAAACATGGCCCGGTTCTGTCCGCCGCACACCCTCCGCTTCTTTTCCATATCCTGAAAGGAAAAAAAGCGGAAGTTGGCATAGGTGTAAACCGCCATCAGCAGTATCATCAGATATTTTGAAACCTCAACGATCAGATTGGTCATAAACGTCACTCCACTCCGCGCTTAAAATGTCCCCTGGTAAAATCCTTAAAGGGAGGTTCAGCCGTTTCCCCGCCCATAAAGGCCTTGGAAAACGCTTCCAGTACCTTACCTGTCTGCTGCCCGTCCTCCACTGTAAACTGAAGACGGACACGAGCTGTACCCATGCGCCGGATCAGGCCTTCATTTCCCAGCAAAGACAGGGGGGACGGATTGTAGATGGTATTGTAACAGAAATGGCAGTGATTTTTCACCATCAATACTGCCCCGGTCCGGTCCTTCATCCTTAACAGGCCGCGTTTATGGGTACATGACTTAACGGTCCTGGTTATGCATTGGGCCGACACCATCATGGGCACATATCCGTATACCACCAGTTCTCCCGGCACCCCGGTACGGCTGCAGGCCGCAAGCACAGGCTCCAGTTCCCGGCTGTTAAGCTCCCACGGCATGGTCACTGCCCGGGGTTCCCTTGAAGCCAGTTCGCCAATGGTCCTGCTGTTCCAGGCGTAAACAGACGCGTCCGTTATAAACGGCAGGGCGATCTGCTGGTCCTCCAGCCACCGGATCTCTTCCAGGGCGCGGACCACCACTCCGTCAAAGCCTGCATGTTTAAGTTCCGTCATATGGTCTTTAAAAAACACAAGGGCATGGCTCCTGAAAATATGGGGCAGGGTGAGATAACAGGATTTCCCCCTCTTATGACACCGGTCCGCCGTACCCTTCCATGTGTCCGGACCGAACCCATCCGCATCCACATACACATCGGAAACCTCCTGCTGCCTCAGTGCGGGTTCCAGCTGGCAGGGCTCCTCCAGGGAAACGGCAAGGATCCAGGGTTGGGCTGCCGGCTTCTCTGACGGATCAGTCCTGTCTTTGTTTTCAGACAGCACTCCCTCTTTAGACATCCCCGGCCCGCGTCTATACTCCTTCAGTATGGCGGACTGCAGGGATTCCAAGCCGGATCTTCGCAGTTCGTTCAGGGCCTGCACAGGCAGGAACAGATCTCCCTTCAGCTCTGCGCTCAGACGTTCAAAGACAAATGGCGTGTTGCCTGTTTTGTTCAGCTGTTTTAATACTTTTTCCTCTGTCATGGGCTGCTTCTGTGCCGCCTCGGGCGCCTGCCCGCTGACAGCCGCCTTAACACCGCCACAGCTTAGGGTCATGACAGACGGCTTTCCTGTCTCCAGAATCACATGGCCGCTGACAGGCTCCTTTTGCTGTGCGGTCACATAGGTGCGGTCCAGATAATCAAAAAGCTTCTGGTTCCCCTCCCTGAATTCCGGCTTTTCCTTAAGTGCCACCATATCCCGTCCATTGTGGGCTTCATAATACCCTGAGGTAAACCCTCCGCGGTCGAACAGGTCCAGAAGCATCTTCCGGTCCGCCTCCTCTACTCGGTACCCCCTTCTTCCCTGTTCCAGGTAGAGGTCCACGTACCTGCGGTAAACACTCACCACCCCGGCCGTGTATCTGGGGCTTTTCATCCTGCCCTCTATCTTCAGGGAATACACGCCGGAATCAATGATATCCGGCAGTATGTCCAGGGTACAGAGGTCTTTCAGGCTCAGGACATGCTTTTCATTCTCCCGGTTCAGGGCGGCAGATTTACCCTCCCCGCCCTCATACACCCGGTAGGGAAGACGGCAGGGCTGGGCGCACCTTCCCCTGTTCCCGCTTCTTCCTCCGATAAGGCTGCTCATCAGGCATTGGCCTGAATAGCAGTAACACAGGGCGCCATGGACAAAACTTTCAATCTCCACATCCACCTGCTCATGGACGCGGCGTATCTCATCCAGGGACATTTCCCTGGAAGTCACCACCCGGTTGCAGCCAAGGTCTCTTAGCATTCTGGCTCCATACACGCTGGTGATGGTCATCTGGGTGCTGGCATGCAGCTCCAGGCCGGGGAAATTCTCCTTCATGACCTGTAACGCTCCCAGGTCCTGCACGATCACTCCGTCCAGTCCCTGATCATAGTAGGGCTTCATGTATGCCGCCAGCTCTTTTAGCTCCGATTCCTTAAACAGGGTATTGACCGTCATATACAGCCTGCGTCCGTGCAGATGCACATGATCAATGGCCTCCACAAGCCCCTTTTCATCCGGATTATCCGCATAGGCCCTGGCCCCGAACCGGCTGCCTCCCATATAAACCGCATCTGCGCCAGCCGCCACAGCCGCCTTCATGCTCTCCCATGAACCGGCCGGCGCCAGTATTTCCACCTGTCTTTTTTCCATATTCCTACAACCTTTCCTGAAAGAAAAAATGCCTCACGTATCCCCATGAGACATCCCCCTGTATCTGTCACAGCGTCCGGGCAAAAGCCCGTGCTGCCTTATCTGCGCCCGCCCCTGTGTGAATTGGCCTTCTTAGCTGCCTGCAAGGCCCTTTTTGCAAGCTCCTCATCGGAAATGCCTGCGGTCTGTGCGGTCTGTAATGTAGCTGCAGCTTCAGCTGCTCCGGTCTGCTCCGGTCTGCTGCCTGAACTGCTTTCCCTTTTGTCTGTCGTGTCCTGTGCCCTCTGTTCCCGGGCAGCCTGTCCCTGTGCTTCCTGCTCCCGCATCCTGTCTTCCTGCGCCGGGATCCTGTCTTCCTGCGCCGGGTCCGGCATCTCTGCACCCCCTGCATCCGCAGTCTTTGCTGCCTGGGTCACTGCTTCCACCGTCTCCACCAGTTCTGCCTCAGAGACAGTCTTAACATCTGATACCATTCTTACCTGAGAGAGTTCTCCTTCCTCCCTGCTGCTCTTAAGGGCTTCGTACTCCTCCCTGACTTCCTTTAATTCCCCTTCCATCTGGGCTATGGTCCTGGTAAAGCGGTCCAGCTCCTTCTGCCGTTCCTCCAGGTCCTTTAACACTGCCTCCAGCTTCATCTGGGTGCTTACCAGCTCATGCTTTAAGCTGTATGTTTCTTTCTCCATGTCATTCTTCTGGCGTTCCATGCCCTCGCCCCATTCCATGGCTTTGAAATAGTCATCGGCAATGTTCAGTTCCGTCATGACCATCTGATAATCCGCGTTCTGCTTTGTAAAACCGGGCAGTCTGCGCATCTGGGCGTTCTTGTCATTTACATAGCTGGCAGCCTTCTGGAGGTATGCCTCCTCCTCGATCCCGCCCAATGTATATATCTTTCCATCTATTAAAACCTGTGTATAATTCTTAGAATCCATTCTGCTCTCCTGTTTTTCGTGACACCGATCCGGTGCCGTATCATGTCTGACGACATTATACCATATCATATCCAAAGCCTCAAGACCGTGTATACAGCGTTTTTCTACATTTTAAGTCCCAGATGGTGATAGGCCGATTCCGTTGCCATGCGGCCTCTTGGAGTCCTGTTGATCAGGCCGTTCATGAGCAGGTACGGTTCGTACACTTCCTCCAGCGTGCCGGAATCCTCTCCCAGGGCGGCTGCCAGGGTATCCAATCCCACCGGACCGCCGGAAAATTTTTCAATGATCATCAGCAGGATATTCCTGTCATTCTGATCCAGCCCCAGCTTGTCCACGTCCATGATATCCAGCGCAAAATCAGTTACTTCCTTTGTGATCACACCGTCATATTTGACCTGTGCAAAATCCCTGACCCGCTTTAAAAGACGGTTGGCCAGCCTGGGGGTACCCCGTGACCGTCTGGCTAACTCCAGGGCCCCCGACTCCTCGATCTCCACCCCCAGCACACGGGCTGAGTGAAGGATGATGGTGGTCAGCTCCCCGGGAGAATAAAACTCCAGCCTCTGCACTACACCAAACCGGTCCCGAAGCGGCGCTGTGAGAAGGCCGGCCCTGGTGGTGGCCCCCACCAGTGTAAAATGAGGCAGGTCCAAACGTATAGACCTGGCAGTGGAGTCCTTTCCCAGCATAATGTCAATGGCAAAATCCTCCATGGCCGGGTACAGCACTTCCTCCACCTGCCGGTTGAGGCGGTGGATCTCATCCACAAACAGCACATCCCCCTCCTGGAGATTGTTGAGGATGGCGGCCATCTCACCCGGCTTCTCAATAGCCGGCCCGCTGGTCACCTTCATATTGCTTCCCATCTCATTGGCAATGATCCCCGCAAGGGTGGTCTTGCCCAGCCCCGGAGGGCCGTAAAACAGCACATGGTCCAGGGCCTCATTCCGGTTCCTGGCCGCCTCTATATATACATTCAGGGTGGACTTAAGCTTTTCCTGCCCCACATAATCCTTAAGACACTGGGGGCGCAGGGTAACCTCCATGCGTTCTTCCTCCGCCGTCACTTCCGTTGTTATAATTCTGCGTTCCATACACACCTCAACCAATCATTATCATCCGCCCTTGCCCTCAGCGGCCAAGGGGACCTTTGTTTTCCCTTGCCCACTGCAGATATGCTTACAGGAAAGACAGATGCTTTAAGGATGCCTTTAACACATCCTCGGATGTCATCCCATCCACGATCTCCACCTGTTTCACAGCCCTTGACGCCTCTGAGTTTGTATACCCCAGGGCCACCAAAGCCTGGACCGCCTCCTTAGCCGCTTCCGCCAGCCCGGCCATGGCGGCCGCACCGGAACCTGTCCCCAGATCCGTCCCTGAAGCCATGGACCCCAGCACATCCTCCATGGATATCTTGTCCTTCAGATCCAGGATCATCCTCTGGGCTGTCTTGGTCCCGATCCCCGGAGCCTTTGCCAGGGCTTTCACATCCTCGCTCACAATGGCAAGCCTCAGGTCATCCGGCCTGAGCACGGATAAGATCCCCAGGGCGCCCTTTGGCCCGATCCCGTTTACCCCCAGCAGCTGCCGGAACATGTCCCTGTCCTGGGGATGGAGAAAACCATACAGCGTCATGGCGTCCTCCCTCACCTGAAAATATGTATAAACCGTCACTTCCTGCCCCAGCCCCGGCAGTTCCGGAAGCAGGGAAACAGGCACATGGACAGCCAGTCCCAGGCTGCCGGCCTCCACCACGATCACATCCTCTTCAATGCCCATAAGAGGCCCTTTTACGTATGAAATCATATCTTGTTCCCATTCTTTCTCTGTTTCATTTCCTGCCATTCATCATAACATACCCCTTATCCCAATGCAAGCGGGTCGAACAAATATTCTGTTTCGGCCACTTGCATCAGAAGGGATTATGGGTTAAACTACCTTCAGTATACAAGGAAAACTGACAAACCACAGATCACAAAGGAGTGATACCCATGATAACCATCAAGCATCCCGTTGACCTGCCTGATACATATCCCCTGGAGCGGATCGGCGCCCTCCGGGACCTGCTGTTTTTTGACATTGAGACCACCGGATTTTCCGGGGACACCTCACAGCTCTACCTGATCGGCTGTACCTACCATGACGGCTTTGGCTGGAAGCTGGTCCAGTGGTTTGCGGACACCAGGGAATCGGAAGCCCAGCTGCTGACCACATTTTTCACATTCATGGAACGGTTTAAGGTGCTGGTGCATTTTAACGGAGACGGGTTTGATATCCCATACCTGCTGAAATGCTGCAGACGGCTGGGCCTGGATTACAATTTTGACAATATTGCCAGCGTGGATATTTACAAAAAAATAAAGCCCTACCGCAAGCTTTTGGGCCTTGAGAATATGAAGCAGAAATCCATCGAGCAGTTCTTAGGCGTGTCCCGGGAGGACAAATACTCCGGCGGACAGCTCATTGAGGTGTACAGGGATTACCTGGTCACCCACGAATCCTTTCTGTATGACCTCCTGATCCTGCACAATGAGGATGACTTAAAGGGAATGCCCTCCATCCTTCCCATCCTCAATTATGCGGATATGATGGAAGCGCCCTTTGCCCTGGACTCACAGCAGCTCTACTGCGCGGACGGCATTCCCGGTCCCTTTCTGAACCTGACCTGGAAAAGTCCCTATTCCATCCCGGTTCCCCTGGAATACGACACCGCCCCGGTGAGCCTGGAGCTCCACCGGGACGTGCTGACATGCAATATTGCCCTGTATCAGGGTGAACTGAAGTACTTTTATCCCAATTACAGGGATTACTACTACCTGCCCTTTGAGGACACGGCGGTCCACAAAAGCGTGGGCGAATACGTGGACAAGGATGCCAGGAAAAAGGCCACTGCCCGCACCTGTTATTCAAAGAAGTGCGGCCTGTTCCTGCCCCAGTTCGGCCCGCTGTGGTCCCCCTGCCTGAAGGAGGATTACAAAGCGCCCCTGGACTATGTGGCATATTCCCCGGACCTGCTCTCCGACTCAGATACAGCGGACTCATATGCCCGCCAGATACTGGACTACATAAGCCATAAGCGGGAAGCATAAGTTCCGTTCTCCAAAAGGCCTTGAGGGGAACAAACGCACCTTACCGTACCTGTGCGGTTTAGGAATGCTGCACAGGAGGCCTTCCATGTATCAGCTTTTCCAGAAGCATGGCTCCGGCTCCCACGGTAAGGGAGTTGGAAAAGCTCCCCAGGCGCTGGAAGGTCACATCCTGATTGCCGGTAAAGCCAAGGCGTGCCCGGGCTGTTTTGACCGCCGTATCATAATACAGTTCCGACTCCTTGACCATAAGCCCTGCCAGGATGACCTTGTCCGGGCAGATGATATTGATGTAATTGGCCAGGGCGATCCCCAGCATATGCGCCTTATCCGTAATGGCATTCACTGCGGGAATGTCATTGGCACGGGCAGCAGCGCACACCTGCTGGATTGTTACATGGTCCACATCCCCCCCAATCATGGTGCTGTGGCCCCGTTTTACCTCTTTGGAAAACCCTTCCAGGACAGCGGGTATGGCCGCATAGCAGTTAAGGCACCCGTATTGTCCGCACTGGCATAGGGGGCCATCGTAGTTGATGACCATATGGCCAAAGGCATCCTCGAAAAACGGGGAGTTCCCTGTGATATGTCCATTCTGTATCACAGCGGACCGGATATTCATGGCACACAGCACATAGATGATGTTGCTGCTGTCCCGCGCCTTTCCGTGATTATATTCCAGCATGGCGGCTGCGTTGATCCCTTTTTCCGCATACAGTGTCAGGGGGATCTCCTCCTGCAGCCGCTGCAGGATCGGGTAGCCGTCCCACTGCTCATTCATGTACTGTATAATGGGCTTATAGAGCACACCCTGCTCATTCTTGATGGCGCCGAACACGCTGACCCCCATCCCCAGGAAGCGGTTCTCATCCGCCCCCAGAAAAGCAAGCTGATTCCGGTAGACCTGTCCAATGCGGGCGATTATTTCATCCGGCGTATCCTTGGCTCCTATGGAAATGCTGTCGATCTTCAGCACGTGGAGCGCCATGTCCACCACTGCGACCTCACAGTAGATGGTGGATATATTGACACAACAGATCAGATAGCTTTGGCTGTTGATGGAATAAAGGACGGGTTTTCTCCCTCCGGAAGAATCCGCCACACCGCTTTCCAGGACCAGCCCCTTTTCACACAGCTCAGTCATATAGCGGTTAACGGTGGAGATCCCCTTGCCCATACAGCGGCAGATATCCGCCTTGGTGGCAGGATTGTTGCGCAGTACATAAGAAAAAGCATCCAATGCCCCCTCTGAGAGCTGTAATGAATCCCACTGCATAACATATTCCCCCATTTCGTTAACTTTCTTTTTCTGCAACCCAACTTGATCATTGTCATCATTATATCGGACTTCAAAGGATTTTGTCAACGGATGGACGGAGAGGAAAAGAGGACGATTCACTTCTCCTCCAGATCAGGAATTGGTGAAAACAGGGATGGATGGAATGTTTTCAGAAATGCTTCCTGACCGCCAAACCGGTCTAACAGCGCCCTCTGGGCAATCCGTGCATCCTCTTCCGCCTTTTCAGGGTCCACCAGGGTGCGAAGTTCCTTCTCCATTCTTCTTATCACTTCACAATACTCCGGGTCCCCGGCCAGATCCCTGCATTCCTCCGGGTCCTCCTTCAGGTCAAAGAGCTGGGGCCGTTCCCCCACATAGTGGATATATTTAAAACGTCCCCTGCGCAGCATAAACTCCCCGGTATAGATGCCAAAGCCCAGATATTCGGAATACACCGCCCGCTCCGGCTCCTCCTTTCCCCCTGCAAACGCAAGAAGGGAACGGCCGGGCAGTCTCCTGTCCTCCCCACACATCACACCTCCCAGACACTCAATGGCAGTGGGGTAAATATCCACCAGGGATACCCCTGTGGCGTTCCGCTTCCCTTTCCGGATGCCGGGCCCGCTAAAGATCATGGGAATGGAAACGCTTCCCTCGTACATGGTGGACTTAAAGAACAGCCCATGCTCCCCCATGGTATCGCCATGGTCCGTGCAGTACAGGACGCGGGTGTTTTTATCCAGCCCCGTTTCCTTCAGTGCCTTAAGGACCACGCCCACCTGGGCATCCAGGAACGAACAAAGCCCATAATAGATGCGGATGGCATTGCGTTTCACGGAATCAGGAAGATCCTCCTGGCAGCAGTAACGGCGGTAATCATCCACCACCGGATGATGGGGCCATTCTTCCCGGTCAAACTGCACGGGAAGCGGAAGGGCCTCGGGGTCAGGGTAAAGATCCACATATTCCTGCGGCACGACCAGCGGAAAATGGGGAGCCACAAAACCGGCCATCAGCGCAAAGGGGCTTTTGGAGACACTGCCCTCTGTTCTTAAAAATTCAGCCGCCCGCCTGGCCACCTCCCTGTCATACCTGGTGTAATCAGATTCCCCGGCCCTGGCCTCCTCCAGGGCTTTGCAAAACTGGGGCCTGGTGATCTGTCTGTCACGGATTTCCCCGTACACATCCCCAATCCCGTCCTTAATATGAAGAGGAATGCGCTGGTCCGGGAAACCGGTCTCCGGCATGTCCCCCTTAAAATGCAGCTTTCCAATGGTGGTCACTGAAAATCCCTGTTCTGTCAGACGGCTGCCCCAGCTTTTGACCTTTCCGTCATAAGCATAGGCATTGTCCCAGTAGCCGTGGCGGGACCCGTAATCCCCAATGGCCATGGATGCCCGGGAGGGCACGCATACGGGACAGTTTGCATACGCGGCGTCAAAGCAGACCCCATCGGCCGCCAGCGCATCCAGACAGGGGGTTTTGACTGCCGGATTGCCATAGCAGCCCAGCATATGTTTGCTGTGCTGGTCGCTGAATAAAATTAAAAGATTGGTTGCTTCAGTCATTGTTCCACTACTCCATTCATGAATTTATTTTCGTCTTCTGCCGGGTGCGGATCGTGCGCACGATCTGAATGATGAGCAGTAAAATAGTGAGCACAAGTACTGTTCCGGAGATCGGACGGGTAAAAAAGTTAAAAAATGTTCCATAGCTGGACATCATGCCCCTGCGGAAATTAAGTTCAATAATGGGGCCCAGTACAAATCCCAGCACAATGGGTGCAGGAGGGAACTCAAACCAGCTCAGCCCATATCCCACAATGGCAAAAAACAGAATGGACCATACGTCAAAGATGCGGTTGTTCATGGCAAATGCCCCAATGCTGGCCAGGACCATCACAACTGGAAGCAATATGTTCTTTGGAATGGAAAGCAGTTTCAGGAATACAGGCAGGCCGTAGATCTGGATCAGGAGCATCATGATGTTTGCCACGATCAGGATCGCAAACATTGCATAGATCACATCGGAATACGTGTCAAAAAGCAGCGGACCCGGCGTGATGCCCTTGAGCATAAAGGCGGCCAGCAGCATGGTGGTGCCTGCGTCCCCGGGGATTCCCATGGTCAGAAGGGGGATCAGCGCTCCTCCGGACACCGCGTTGTTGGCAGTCTCCGATGCGATCAGACCGTCAATACAGCCCGTCCCATAGCGCTCCGGTTGCTTGGACATTTTCTTGGATACGGAATAAGCGATCAGGTTGGAAATGGCTGCCCCCAGCCCGGGAAGGATTCCGATCCCCACCCCCAGCAGGGAGGACACGGTAAAATTCTTAAACTGTTCCCTAAACTCCTTCCATGTGACTCCCAGCCCCTTTGACTTATAATTCAGGGGCTTCATGTCTCCCTGGTCGGAGGCTGCAGCCACCTTCAGCACCTCGGCCACTGCATAGATGCCGATCATCAGGGGAAGCAGCTTCAGGCCGCCGTCCAGGCTGGTCAGCCCAAAGGTGTATCGCCGCACCGTGTCCACGGGAGCCATTCCTATGGTGGTGAACATGACTCCGATAAGTGCGCTGACCAATCCCTTTACAATGGATTTGCCTGAAAGGCTGGAGATCAAAAGCAGGGACAAAACCGCAATGGAGAAATATTCCTCATAACTGAATTTAAGCGCCCACTTGGCCAGTATGGGAGAGATCAAAAACAGCGCCGCCAGGCTGACCATGCCTCCAAGGAACGAATACAGGGTGCCCACGCGGATAGCCCGGCCTCCCTCTCCCCGAAGTGCCATGGGATGACCGTCAAAGGTGGTGGCCACAGAGGCCGGCGTACCAGGTATATTAATGAGGATGGCCGTGATCAGGCCCCCGGAAATGCTGCCTATGTAAATCCCCAAAAGCAGGGACATGCCATTAACGATCCCCATGCTATAGGTAAGGGGCAGCGCCAGGGCAATTCCCATGGAGGATGTCATACCCGGGCTGGCTCCGAAAAAGATGCCCAGAAATGTGCCCAAAAGTCCAAGGAGCAGGCACAGCGGATTCATAATCTGCGAAAAACCTATGATATAATTTGCCATAATCTCCTCCCTCTCAGAACCAGCTTGCCTTGGGCAGCATCAGTGAAAATCCTTTGTAAAACAGATAGTAAATCCCTGCTGAGAGCACAGCGGACAGGACCAGATAAAATACAATATCCTTTGCCTTCAGCTTTCGTCCGGCGATCAGCAGCATCTGGCTGAACAGATAAAGAAAGGCCGCAAATGCAAAACCAATCTTATCCAGCAGCCAGCAGAACACGGCAAAGCTGACCAGGACCAGAAGCGTTTTTACAGCCGGTGCAAGCACATGCTTTTCGCGGTCCCGCCCCATCACCCGGTCAGCCATTTCCTCCGCATCCACACTGTCTGTTTCCGGCCGCGGCTGCCGAAGATGCATCACGGCTGATACCGCCAGGGACATTGACAGTCCCATGAGGACGACACCGCAGATCTGAGGAAACATCCGTGAACCCACGATCTGGTCAATATAGGTAAGCTTGATGGAAAACGACATTAAAAAATAAATCAGCCCCACCGCAAACAGCACGGCTCCCATGATAATATCTTTGTATTTCTTCATTTTTCCCTCCCAGTGAGACTCCAAAGGACCGCAAAAACGCCCAGGCGCGCTCAAAAGCGATCCCCCCGTCTTCTGTGATACGATGTCAATACTGTTATTTGCTGTAGTGTTCCTCCAGAAGGTCCTGATATTCCACCAGGCGGGTTTTACAATTTTCAAAGTAGGCAGGCATATCGGCAGGAGCAATATAATCCACTCCATACATCACGTCCGCGGCTTCCTTTTGGAAATCAGGATCCTGGCAGATCTGCTCCAGTGCGGAGGAGAACTTTTCAATAATGGCCGGATCCGTATCCTTTGGAAAGAAACAGCCGAAAAACTTGTCAACCACAAAATCCACCCCTTCTTCCTTCATGGTGGGCACGTCCGGATAATCGGGATTATGTTCCTGGTTAAAAAAGGCCAGAATGTGGAAATCCCCGGAAGCCACATAATCCTTTGCAAGCCCCACGGGCGCTTTCATAAAATCAATGTGGTCCCCCATCATGGATGCGATCTGGTCCGATACCGCTCCCGCGTCCACCAGCTGGAAGGAAACGCCGAAATTATCTTCCATCATGGCAATAATGGCAGTGTCATTGGTGGCAAGCTCTGTTCCGAACTTGATGGTGTCCGGGCTGGCCTTTGCAGCATCCGCCAGTTCCGGGACTGAGGCATACTTTTTGCTCAGCAGACAGGTGGTATAGACCTGGAAGGGAATACCCGCACACGCAAAAGCATCGTAATCCAAGTCCGTTGTTCCTGCGATCTTATTGGTGAGGATGGCTTCGTGGGCTACCAGGAATGTGTAGCCGTCCGCCTTTGCATTCTTTACGTCATTGGCCGCTATGCTCCCTGCACCTCCTGTTGTGTTTGTCACAACAAAGGACTGCCCCATATACTTTTCCATATACTTTCCGATCAGGCGGGCCGCCGTGTCAATGCCTCCTCCGGCATTGGCTCCCACAATGATCTGGACCGGTCCCTCAGGCCAGGCAATGTCCTGGGAATCAGCCTCCTTGGCTGCAGAAACCGTGGATGATGCAGGAGCGGCAGAAGCCCCTGTTGTGCCGGAATCAGCAGAGCCGCATGCGGTGAGGCCTCCAATCATCATGCTGAGTGCAAGTGTAAGACATACCATACGTTTTTTCATCGATTATTCTTCCTCCTTTTTCTCTTGGTGGTAAAAAGTAATGTGCGAATTTTCCTATTTTTTAAAATCAGGTCATACGCCCATCCACATAATTGAGATGTTTTTATTATAGCAAGCAGAACTTTTTGTGTAAATAGTATAAAGTATACAAATTTAATCCATATTTTATGGCATAATGTCGGATCTGGCAGGGGGATTTTTAGCTTCTTATTGCCGCAAAGGCAATAAGTTTCATTTTTTTGTTATTCCCAACAGTTCCCCTAATCTTTTTTCTGTGGTAAAAACGCAGTAAAATACCCTGGCGGAACTCCCACTCTGCCAGGGTACGCTGTCATATCCTATTCTTTCCCTCTCTTTTGAGCCTCCATCCATCCTCAGACCGGTACACTCCTATTGTCTGGTGCTGAAATCCCGGCAGATGTATGGGATCACATCGCCGGATCGTAGGCAAAAAAGGGAACCCCCATAGGAGTTCCCTTTTTCTTATATCATTACCCTTCTATCATTTTCTCCTCAGTGCCGCCCTGTAGGTCTCCCCCATCGTGCTGCCGGAATATGCCGCATACATCTGTGTGGTGGTGGAATCAGAATGGCCCAGCATTGCCTGTACCGCGTGGATATCCGCTCCCCCGCGGATCAGATGGGCCGCAAAGGAATGGCGCAATGTGTGGGGGGTTATGTCTGCCTCTATTCCGGCCTTCTCCCCATAGTACTTGATGATCTTCCAAAAGCCCTGCCTGCTCATGGCCTTTCCGCTGCAGTTGGTAAAGAGCCACTCGGATTCATTTCCCTTTAAAAGTTCCTTCCTTCCCCGCTCCAGATACACTGCCATGGCCTGCTTGGCATTCTTTCCAAAGGGCACCATGCGCTCCTTCTGCCCGTCCCGGCAGGTGATATAGCCCACCTGCATGTTCAGGTCCTTAAGCCCCAGTCCGATGAGTTCAGATACCCTGATCCCGGTGGCGTACAACAGCTCCAGCATGGCCTTATCACGTATCTCCTTGGCCGATGCGGTCCCCGGCTGTTCCAGTAATGCATTGACCTCGTTGACACTCAGGATCACCGGCGTCTTTTTCTCAATCTTAGGAGCCTTTAAAAGTTCTGCCGGGTCCCGGCGGATCATACCTTCCCTGAACAGATAACTGAAAAAAGCCTTGATAGAGGCCAGTTCCCTTGATATAGTCGTGGTGGCCTTGCCCTCTTTTTCCAAAAAAAGGATATAAGAATTCAGGCTGGTCCTGGTCACCTTGGCAACCTCTGTTATCCCCTTATCCTCCAAGTACGCGGCCAGCTGCATCAGGTCCCGCTGATAGGATATTTCTGTATTCCTGGAAGTTTTCCTCACATCCCGAAGGTAGTTCACAAAACTCTTTATCTCAGATGTCATCTCTTTTTATTACCCCTGCCCATTTCTCACAAAAATCTCTTAAAAACCGTTTGCTGACTATCATTATAGCCACATTTTCCTATAAAATCAAACACATTTTTCCCACTTAAGCCCTCATTTTACGTTACTTAACATAAAACATACTACATGTTGGAAGGGGGCATTTTGGCGTGACAACATGTTGTAAAATCCCCAAAAAACTTTTTTCCTCAACAAGTGGTCCAGGGGCCTAAAATCCCCTGTTTTTCAGCTCTTCCACCAATTTCACATAGAACTCCACCACATCAAATCCCCTGTAATCCTCACGCTTCAGATCGATCATATCGCCATGGGAAATGCCCCTGTGCTTTTGGTTGGTGACAATCCCCCTAAAATCCCCCCACATGGCCGACTCCGGGGTCACCAGGCCGTCATTGGCCCCGTCCACTGCCTGGATGAGCAGATAGGGGAACCACAAAAGCGGGTCGCTGAGGAAATCCTTCATCAGTGAAGTATAGCTCTGATAATAGATACCGGGCATATCCGGTACATCCTCATTAAACACACGGCTGGACTCCGTGCTAAACTGGTGGGTAGCCGTGTAGAAATCGGGATGGGAGTCCCCGAACCGGCCGAACCAGTAATCAAACCCCCTGGCTATGGTCCTGTACAGGCCCTCCGGAAGCCTGCATGCATAATCCACAAAGCGGCATCCCCTGTGAGGCGTATTGATGGTGGTCAGGGACGCCACCATAGGCGCTGCCCCCAGCTTTGAGATGGCGAACCGGGAATCCAGCCCGCCCTTTGAATGAGCAATGATATTGACCTTGCCGCAGCCTGTCTCCTCCACGATCTGCTCTATCTTTTTTCGGATATCCCCTGCATTCCAGGCCACTGTGGCAAACGCCTCCTGGTTGCCGTAGTACACCGATGCCCCATACCTTGCAAGTTCCCTTGGGATCCTTCCCCAGTAATTGAAATACCTGAGATCCCTGAATCCAACTCCATGGACCAGAAGAAGGGGGTATTTTGTGCTGCACAGATCCGATTCCGCCCTCACCCGGCGGACCGACTCCTTATAGCACTCAAAATCATATTCCTCATGAACCAGCCTCATGGCGTGGAGCAGCACCAGCAGGTTTACCGCCGGTATCCACATGGCCAGCAGCATAAGGATTCTGGTCCTGAGCCTCAGGCGTTTGGAGGTGAGGAACATGCGCAGTATACCGTTCCAGAGAAGGATAAATAGCATCACGACCGCGTAAATGCCGTTAATCCACAGGACCCGGCTGTCCCCCAGTCTGTCTATAAGCCCAGGGTACAATTTTAAAAAGATCACAGACTGGGCGCAGAAACCGTAGAGAGCAGCATAGCACAGGCTTCTGCCCCCCTCCATGACCGTAATGCGCCAGGATGCAAAGACGTCCTTTTTCCTGGGCAGTATCTGATAGGCCATCCAGATCACCCAGGAAATTCCCGGGATAACGATCAGCGCCGCGTTTCTGGGCAGGCCGCCCATTTCCTCTGTGCCCGGCCACACTCCCTTATACCATGCATAGGCAGACAGGGGAATATTCACGGCAAAGGGAATATAAAACGCAAGAAACAGACGTTTCAGATATGCATGTCCAAATTTTCCACCCTTCATATGTATTTCCTCTCAGTTCCTCCTTTAAACCAGTAAAAGCAAGGTCCCCGCAATCATCAGCGCCAGGCCTGCAGCGGACTTCACAGTCAGCTTTTCTCCCAGGAACAGCCGCGAGAACAAGATGGTGACCACAATGCTCAGCTTATCAATGGGCACCACAATGCTGGCCGGCCCCAGCTGCAGGGCCCTGTAATAGCACAGCCATGAGCCCCCGGTAGCAAACCCCGAAAGAATCAGGAAAAGCCAGCTTCTTCCCCGGATCCGTTTCAGTTCACGCTGTTTCCCCTTAAAAAATACGATCATCCATGCCATGACTAAAACCACGCAGGTGCGGATCGCAGTCCCCAGGTTGGACTCCACTCCCTGGATCCCGATTTTTCCTAATATAGCTGTCAGGCTTGCAAATACAGCTGACATGAGGGCTGCCGCCATCCAGCCCTTTCCTCCCCGTCCCTCAGTAACCCCGGGAGTCCGCCGGATCATAAGCATGGTTCCCGTGCCCATTAACACCATGCAGAAAAGCTTCATGGCCCCCAGTCCCTCACCTAAGATCACAGCTGCCAGGATCATGGTGATGATGGTACTGGACTTATCAATGGGTGCCACCTTATTCACATCCCCCAGGTACAGGGCCTGAAAATAGAGCAGCCAGGATGCCCCTGTGGCAAGGCCGGAAAGCACCAGGAACAAACATGTCCTGGCACTGATCAAACCTATGGTTTCAATGGATCCTGTAAGAAACACCATGATCCATGAAAATAATAATACAACCCCGGTCCGGATCGCCGTAGCCACATCCGAATCCGTGTCCCTGACCCCGATTTTTGATAAAACCGCCGTAAGGCCGGCAAATAAAGTTGATCCAAAAGCAAATAAAAGCATTTTATAATAGTCCTGTCAGTAAAGGCGATATGTACACTTCCAGAAATGCCCCCGCACCGGCCATGGCGACCAAAAGCATTCCAGGCAGGATATGCAGTTTTTTCTGAAACTGTCCGGACCATCCGGAAAGCACATACCAGATCATAAGGTAGACCAGTCCATGGGGAAGCACGGCAAAAAGGAAGGCTGCAATTCCCAAAATTCCCTTTTGCATGGTGAGCACGGACATCACAACGGCCAGGGACATGCCCGCGTAAAAGGTGAGAAAGCCAAACAGCATCTGGCTGCACACCGTAAGCCCTGCCAGCCACCCTGCCCCTGTCTCAAAGGCCCTCTGCTTCCACACTCCCAGAAACTCCTTTAAGCCGTATTCTCCCCCTATACCAGCCGCTCCGGCCGCCCCAAGGATGCTTCCCTGAACCACCGGCCCGCCAAATGCCAGAGCTGCCGCCGTCCCGCCAAAAATCCCCAGGACAAAGCAGAACAGAAGCCAGTCCTGGTATGTAAGTGTTGCAAGACTCAGTCTCAACCATCTCATCCCCACAGCATACATCCTCCCTTCCGGAGTGTGTTTTCTTTCATGTTCAAATTAATGTATGCGGGTAAATGGGACAATATGCCATGTCCTCTTACACCATGTCGTCCTTCTTATCCACGGAGCGGTACTTTCTGGCATAGGCCATGACAGCGGCTATGGTTTTCCCGTCCGTAATCTTTCCTGTATAGATCATTTCCTCCAGCTCCGCCAGTTCACAGGGAACCACATTGATCACCTCATCCTCGTCCAGGTGCTGATGGGATGGGATCAGGTTGTGGGCCACAAAAATATCAATGGCCTCATCGCAGAATGCCACCGTGGTGGTAAGGCTCATAAGATACTCCAGCTTTTCTTTGGACTCCACCCTAAATCCTGTCTCCTCCTCCAGCTCCCTGAAGGCGCACTCCACCTTTGGCTCATCCGGGGCATCCAGCTTTCCCGCTGGTATCTCCAGGGTAAAGCGGTTCAGCGCATTCCTGTACTGGCGCACCATCAGTATCTTTCCGTCATCTGCAACAGGCAGCACTGCGGCAGCGCCGTCATGGTGGATGAAATCCCACTTTGCCTCATGGCCATTGGCAAGGACCGTATCCTCATACATTTTCAGGATATTGCCCTCATATTTCAGTTCCCTGCCCAGGCGCACCACCGGCATTCCCTCATTTTCAACTTTGCGTTCCATCTTTCTTAACCCTTTCCTGATTCTTATTTGTCCATACTGTTTTAAATCCTATTTCATCCTCTTGGTCTTGTCATAGCAGGCATCCGCCGCCTTGATCACAGAACTTCTGAACCCATGTTCCTCCAGGGCGGAAACCCCAGCAATGGTGGTGCCTCCCGGTGAACACACCTCATCCTTTAACTGGCCTGGATGCTTTCCTGTTTCCAGCACCATCTTTGCGCTTCCCATCACGGTCTGTGCAGCCATGGCATAGGCGGTCTTTCTGGGAAGCCCGTACTTTACTCCGCTGTCGGCCAGGGCTTCGATAAACATATACACAAACGCAGGGGAACTTCCGCTGACACAGCCCACCGCGTCCATCAGCCGTTCCTCCACCAGCTCCATGCGGCCGCAGGAAGAAAAGATAAGCCCGATCTCCCGCTTCTCCTCCTCATCATAGGCGGCTGCCTCATATGCCACCCCTGTCATCCCCTCGCCCAGCATGGCGGGAGTGTTGGGCATGGCCCGGACCACCCTCACGCCGCCTCCCAGCCTGGTCCTGATATTTTCTATGGAAATCCCGGGAGCCAGAGAAATGATCACCTGCTCCGGTCCCACCACATCCCTGATCTCCTCAAATACAATGTCAAAATACTGGGGTTTCACGGCCAGGATCAGGTATTTTACCTGCCCGGCACACTCCCGGTTGGATGAGGCATGCTTTACCTTTGTCTCAGCCGTAACCTTCTCCATCTTTTCCCTGTGTGCGGCTGTAAAAATCATATCCCCGGGCTGATATACCTTGAGAAGCCCGTTTAAAACGGCGCTTCCCATATTTCCCATTCCAATAAAGCCGATCTTAGCCATAATCCTTTTCTCCTTTTCCTTATTGTGTACTCTAGGAGACTCCGAGAGTACACTATTTTTTCCCGTACCAGCACCCTCTGATGCCGATTAACGAAAAATGATAGATACCTGTACGAAACTGCCAAAAAGCCCCGGCAGGCCGCATGTTTGCGGCCCGCCAGGGACATTAAGTATTTATCCGTCAATCAACACATTTCAGTATATCACAAAAATCAAAGGTAGCAAAGTAATCTTCGGGAGTTTCCGCACGGCGGATCATTTCCACGGAACCGTCCTCTTTTAGCAGCAGCTCGGCCGACTTTAATTTGCCGTTGTAATTATACCCCATGGCAAATCCATGGGCGCCCGCGTCATGGATAAACAGCAGGTCGCCCTTCTCAATCTCCGGAAGGCTGCGGTCAATGGCAAACTTGTCATTGTTCTCACACAGGGATCCCACCACATCATACACGTGGTCACAGGGAGCTTCCTCTTTGCCCATGACCGTAATATGGTGATATGCACCATACATGGCAGGCCGCATAAGATTGACCGCGCAGGCGTCCACGCCCACGTACTCCTTGTGGGTATGCTTTTCGTGTATGGCCTTGGTGACCAGAGCGCCGTACGGACCCATCATAAAGCGTCCCAGCTCCGTGCACACTGCCACATCATCCATGCCTGCCTGTACCAGAACCTCCTCATAGACCTTCCTCACCCCGTCACCAATGGCCAGGATGTCGTTGGGCTCCTGGTCCGGACGGTAAGGAATGCCGATGCCTCCGGAAAGGTTTATAAATGATACATGCGCCCCTGTCTCCTCTTTCAGATCCACTGCCAGCTCAAAGAGGATCTTTGCCAGCATGGGGTAATACTCATTGGTCACCGTATTGCTGGCCAAAAAGGCATGAATGCCGAAATGCTTTGCCCCCTTTGCCTTAAGGGTCTTAAATGCCTGGAACATCTGATCCCTGGTCATTCCGTACTTGGAATCCCCGGGATTGTCCATAATGTCATTGCTCACCTTAAAGACCCCGCCCGGATTGTAGCGGCAGCTGATGGTTTCCGGTATATATCCCAAGGTCTGCTCCAGGCATTCAATATGGGTGATATCGTCCAGGTTTATGATGGCTCCCATCTTCTGAGCATAGGCAAACTCCTCAGGAGGCGTATCATTGGATGAAAACATGATATCATGGCCTGTAAACCCGCAGGCCTTTGACATCATAAGTTCGGTCATGGACGAGCAGTCCGTGCCGCATCCCATGTCCTTTAAAATATTCAGTAAAAATGGATTGGGGGTTGCCTTTACTGCAAAGTACTCCTTATATCCCTTGTTCCATGAAAATGCCTGTTTTAATTTAGCCGCGTTCTCCCTGATTCCCTTTTCATCATAAAGATAGAAGGGGGTTGGGTATGTTTTTTCAATCTCTCTCAGCTGTTCAAGTGTTGCAAATGGTCTCTTATCCACTACTCTAACTCCTTTCTCTTAAAGAACAGTAAAACGCAAAAAGTCTGTCAGGAAGCACAATAATCCTTGCGCATTATTGTACCCCCAGTCAGACTCCTTTGTCCAGTATTATTTGATTACTCGATATTAATAACTCTCATAATATTGGTCTGTGTGGCTGCCTCATGCCTTCTTGCGTATGTCACCACACCTGCGGTGATGACCGCCAGTTCCCCAACCGTCACAAAACCTCTGTTTTTAAGCTCTTCCACGGAGCTCTCGATCAGTTCGTCCGTTGACTCCGCCCGGCGTGACCATACCGGGACAACGCCCCACTGCAGCTGCATCTGGCGCACGGTTGCCATGCTTGGAGACATGCCGATGATCCTTGCCCCGGGTCTCCATTTGGAAAGCATCTGAGTGGTAAATCCTGTAATGCTGGGAGCAATGATCACATCCGCTTCCAGGTCATGGGCAGTGGACACAGAGGCAAAGCACACGGCATTGGAAACATTCTTCATGTTCTGCTCTGTGACCTTTCTCTGGCGGTATCCCGCATAGTCCAGATGGGACTCTGTCTCCTGGGTGATGGAAACCATCATCTTCAGCGCCTCGATGGGATACCTGCCCATGGCTGTCTCTCCGGAGAGCATTACCGCATCGGTGCCGTCATATACCGCATTGGCCACATCCGTCACCTCAGCCCTGGTAGGCCTTGGATTGCGGATCATGGAGTCCAGCATCTGGGTGGCGGTGATAACGATCTTACATGCCTCATTGCACTTGCGGATGATCTTCTTCTGGATATGGGGTACCTTCTCAGCCGGGATCTCCACGCCCATATCGCCTCGGGCCACCATGATACCGTCAGCCGCCTCAATAATGGCGTCCAGGTTCTCGATCCCCTCCGCGTTCTCAATCTTCGCAATAACCTTCATGCTGGAACCCTGTTCCTCCAGCATTTCCTTAATCTCCCGGATACAATCCGCGGTACGGACAAAGGAAGCCGCAATAAAGTCAAAGCCATGCTTGATGCCAAAGCGGATATCCTCCTTATCCTTGTCTGTCAGGGCCGGAAGCTTGATCTTTACATTGGGCACATTCACGCCCTTCTTCTCTCCCAGCTCTCCGCCGTTGACAACCGTACAGATGATGTCGGTGTCCTTAACCTCCACCACGTCCATCTCAATCAGGCCATCGTCAATCAGGATCTTGTTGCCGGGAGCCACATCGGAATTAAGCCCGCTGTAGTTGATGTAACCGATGGTATCATCTCCCGTCACTTCACGGGTGGTCAGGGTATAGGTCTGGCCTTCCTTCAGCGTTACCTTTTTTCCGTCCTTCAGCTGGCCGGTGCGGATCTCCGGTCCTTTTGTATCCAAAAGCGCTGCAACCGGAATATCCAGCTCCTTGCGCACATCCTTTAACAGCTCCAGGCGTCCCTGATGCTCCTCATAATCCCCGTGGGAAAAGTTAAAACGCGCCACATCCATGCCGTTTTTTGCAAGTTCCATCATTATGTTCTTGTCGCTGGTATTGGGGCCCATGGTACAGATAATCTTGGTTTTCTTCATTGTCAGTCCTCCATAAACTTCGTACAGTGTGATATTTGGTTCGTGATACCTTGTTCGTGATATTTGGTTCGTGATATTTAATGCATCCTATTTGAAAGATGGTGAAAATACCGGAATAGATAGTGGGGTATAACGGAGGTCCACAGTGGGTGCCTGTGGTCCGTTAGCTGGGGGGATCCGATTTTTTCACGTGCTGATGTGTATATAAATGATCCATGCAGTACTCATAGCTGCCTTCACATTTTGAACAATAGCGGAACTCCATGCCCGGGCTGTCCTTGTCCGTACGTCCGCATACCGCGCACTTATGACCTGTCTTGGCAGCTGTCATGGGCTTGATCTTTTTCTGGAACTCTTTCTGGCGTTTCTTCTGCTTATAGCTTGTTTCACCTGCCACCACCATCCATCCAAAGAAGATGAACATGTGCAGGATACATACAAAGATCTCCACCTTTGTGAAAATGCCGCCCTTGTAAAAATCGTACACATAGATCACGGCCTCTGCCACGGCGATCCATTTGGCCTTCAGGGGCAGGACCATCATCAGAAGGATCTGGGACTCCGGGAACATAAGGGCAAACACAAAGAAGAAGGAGTATACCAGGTGGATGGGTGTGAGCATCAGCGGGAAACCAGAAAGCAGGTACACCACCAGGGAGGCGATCACGTTCAGCAGCACGCCCAGTATGATATAGCAGTTAAAACGGAACTTTCCCCACACCTGCTCTACGATCATGCCGAAGGTACGGATACAGTAAAGGGCCAGGGCATTAAACAGGATAAATCCCATGGTACTGCCCCCGGTAAATGCAGGTGGGAACACAAGAAATGTAAAAATTCTCCATATTTGTCCCTGCATAATGGCCGCAGGGTTCAGCGTCAGGTAATTAAACAGAAACTGCGGTGCAATCAGGTACAGCACAATACCCAGCGCCTGGAGCGCGCACACATAGTTGATGATGCCTCCAATGGCATACCTGCTTAATTTCTGTTCAAGCTTCTTTAGAAATTTCATTAACGACTCCTTCTTTATGATATCAGAACAAATCCTTCTTATTAAAAATATAAGCTACCAGCAGTGACAGAGCCAGGGCAAATCCCAGGACAATGACGAATCCGTATGGATGGTTCGCAAAGGGCATGCCTCTGGAATTGACATTCATACCGTAGAAGCTGGCCACCATGGTGGGGATGGACATGACAATGGTCACGGTTGCCAGAAACTTCATCACAATATTCAGGTTGTTGGAAATAACAGAGGCAAACGCATCCATGGTTCCGCTGAGGATACCGCTATAGATATTGGCCATCTCAATGGCCTGTTTGTTTTCCACGATAACGTCTTCCAGCAGATCCGTGTCCTCAGGATACTTCTTGATCTTCTCAGTTCTGAGAAGTTTTTCCAGCACCACCTCATTGGAACGCAGGGAAGTGGTAAAATATACCAGGGACTTCTCCAGCTCCAAAAGCTCGATCAGCTCCTCGTTCTTCTGGGACTGGTGGAGCTTGCGCTCTATGACCTCACTCTTTTTGTCTATGATCCGGAGGTACTGCAGGTATTGGGTAGCGTTTTTATAAAGGATCTGCAGGATAAACCTGGTCTTCATAAAGGTGTGGAAATCCCTCACCCTTCCGTCCATAAATGACGTGAGCACCGGTGTCTCCTCCAGGCAGACAGTAATCAGCACCTCGTTGGTGGTAATAATAGCCAAAGGAATGGTCACAAACCAGTCCTTGCCGCTGCGCTCCTCAATGGACGGGATATCCACCAGAACCAGGGTGTAATCATCCTCCACCTCAATACGCGAGCGTTCCTCCTCATCCAGAGGCGCCTTTAAGTGGTCCGGGTCAATCTGATATGCATCCGCAATGTCAATGATCTCAGAGGCTGTAGGGTTTGTTAACGCAATCCAGCAGCCAGGCTGCATCTCTTCTTTTTCGTGCATAGCACCGTCTTCGGTCTTAAAAATCCGTATCATGCGAACTCTCCCCCATTTTGAAATTATA
>Ga0129310_1000419_pt1 | contig 52749 bp, 44 predicted proteins | sample Go1ome_2_FD_94433 | JGI IMG/M metagenome (GOLD analysis project Ga0129310, IMG submission 94433) | Western lowland gorrila individual fecal microbial communities from Wisconsin, USA - Go1022A metagenome | ecosystem: Host-associated > Mammals > Digestive system > Large intestine > Fecal | place...
CGCCGGTGCCGGGATGCTCCTTCAGAATCCGGCGGCCGACGTTCGTCGTCTCCGACGGCGAGGGCGTTACCTGCGCGCCGTAGGTGCGCATGACCTCGCGGCGGAACGGCTTCTGCTCATAGGATACTTTTACCATAAAAACCTTGCAGTCCAGACCTAAATAGCTGCAGGCCATGGACAGTGCCGTACCCCATTGACCGGCGCCGGTCTCGGTGGTCACGCCCTTCAAACCTTGTTTTTTGGCATAGTATGCCTGCGCGATCGCGGAGTTCAGTTTGTGACTTCCGCTGGTATTGTTGCCCTCAAATTTATAATAGATTTTTGCCGGCGTATCCAGCTTTTGCTCCAAACAATAGGCTCGAACCAGCGGTGCCGGACGATACATCTTGTAGAAGTCGCGGATTTCCTGCGGAATTTCGATATAGGCAGTATCATCATCCAACTCCTGCTGCACCAGTTCTTCACAAAATACCGCGGAAAGCTCTTCGGCTGTCATCGGTTTGCCGGTTCCGGGATTCAGCAGCGGCGCGGGTTTCGTCTTCATATCGCTGCGAAGATTGTACCATGCTTTTGGCATTTCTTCTTCTGAGAGATAAATCTTGTAAGGAATGTTTTTTTCGATTTTTGCGGTCATTGTTTTACCCTCCAATTTCTTTTTGATGCGTATGGGTCAGGAAATAGGAGCATGTTTGCACAAAAAAATCCTGTCCCTCTGACTGCTGGGACAGGATGTAAATACAACCTGCGGTGCCACCCGGCTTGACGCTTCTAGCGCCCGACTCATCGCGTACTATCATACGCAGCTCTTTGTTTACGGAGGAGTTACTCCGTCTCACCTACTTTTCGCGGAATTTCTATGAAGAAAGCGTGTTTCAGTTTGCCCTCAGGAGCCCATTCCCATCTATGGCACATACCGCAATCCCACCGCCTGCGGCTCTCTGTAATGCCCTGCATAGAAAGTACTTGCTCTCCGTCATCAGTTTATCGCATTATAGCATGCGGAAAGTGATGTGTCAATATAAAATTTAAATTATTTTTGTTAAAAAAAACAAAAAATAAGAGAAGGACTCTAAAAACCGCGATTTCATTGACTTGCGGCACTCCAATGTGATATTATAATATATTATAGTATGAAAAAGGGACGGTGAGAGATGGTCATTAAAAAGGCGGAATTGGAGACCGTAGCGGTCAAAAAAAATCAATATCCGGAGGATACTATGGCGGAGATCGCTTTCGCGGGTCGATCGAATGTCGGCAAATCGTCGCTTTTGAACCTTTTGACAAATCGAAAAAGCTTGGCGCGTGTGTCCGGTAATCCGGGTAAGACGCGGACAATTAATTTTTATCGAATCAACGATGCCTTTCGCATTGTTGATTTGCCCGGCTACGGCTACGCGAAGGTGTCAAAAAGCGTGACCGAAAACTGGGGCGCGATGATGGAAGAATATTTTGAGAACCGGCAGGGACTTAAAAAAGTGGTGCAGCTCGTAGATATTCGACACGCGCCGTCCGCGCAGGATCAGCAGATGTATGAATATCTGCGGCATTACGGCATGGATGGGATCGTCGTGGCAACCAAGGCAGACAAGGTGTCGCGCAATGAGCTGCAAAAATGTATGAAAACCATCCGTCAGACGTTGAAGCTCGGACCGAAGGATCTTGTGATTCCGGTGTCAGCACTCAAAAAGAGCGGCTGTGAAGAGCTTTTGACGGAGATTGAAAAACTTTTGGAGGCGTAAATGCAATTTTTAAGCTGGACATTCATCAAAGGCAGACTGCGGGCGATCGCCAGCATGATGAAGGACAAGACTGTATCGAAGCGAAAAAAGGCTTTGGTTATTTTCGGTCTGATTTATCTGGTTCTTCCTGTGGATTTGATTCCGCCGATTCTGGGGCCGATTGGCTTCATCGATGACGCGGTGCTTTGGATTTGGATCATCTGGCATTTGAAGGATACGCTGGATCTGTATTGGCTTGGCGAAAAAGAAGTGGACTATTCCAAAGATTTTCAAGATAAAAATATCATCGAAGGCGTAGATTATACCGTAGAACATCAAAATACGGGGAAAGATACAAAGGACACAAACACAGAAACGACAAAAGACGAGGAGTAAAAACGAAATGGAAAATAATACAATTGGCAAGGTTTTATTTACGGAAGAACAGATCAGACAAAGGGCCGCGGAGCTTGGCAAACAGATTTCCGAGGATTACGCGGGCGAGGAAATTTATCTGGTCGGCACGCTGAAGGGCGCGGTGATGTGGATGGGTGATCTGATGAAGCATATCACCAATGACACGCAGATTGATTTTGTGGTCGCATCCAGCTACGGCAGCGGCACGACGTCTTCCGGCGTTGTCAAGGTCAAGAAGGATCTGGACGGTGATATCTATGGCAAGAATGTCATCATCATCGAAGACATCGTGGATACCGGAACAACCTTAAAGTTTTTGAAAGCTCATTTAGCGGACAGAAATCCCAAGAGCATCAAGGTCTGCACGCTGCTCGACAAACCGTCGAGAAGACTGGTGGATCTGCGGGCGGATTATGTCGGATTTGAAATTGAGAATCTCTTTGTCATCGGCTATGGCTTAGACTACGACCAAAAATACAGAAACCTGCCGTATGTATCCTATTTGGAAGGTTAAGCGAACCAAAGAGGAAGCTTCGCGCGACGTGACAAAAAGAAAAGGGGGATCGAGCCGAATATGAAAGCTTTTCGTATGCTTTGCTCCATACTGGTGATTTTTACGACCGCTTTGTGCGTTACCACCGCGGCGCAGAATCTGACCCTGCGTACCTCGGATGTTTATCTTTTTTACTTCAATGATTCAGGCGCGGTCAATCGCGTTTATACCAGCTTGTCAAACAGCGAAATGGCAGACGGTATCGCGGATTTTATGAACAGCTGGCGTCCGAAGGAGTTTCAGGTATATGAAGATACCGGTTACGATCTGCAGGGGATTTTTACCGAAGCGGAAAGTGACAACATGATGCTGATCAAAAAGTGGCTGGACATCAGCTTGGCCATCTGCTTGCTCAGTCTGATCGTCAGCGCGGCGATCTGTGTCTGGCTGCTTCGGAGCGGTTATAAGAAACTGATGCGCAGCCGAACCTATGCGATCATCGCGCTGAGCAGTGCTTTCAGTGTGGCCTCCTTTGCCTTTGTTTCGACTCATAATGGGCGTCTTTGGCTGGCGGATAAAATCGGGCTGATGCTGCCGGAGGATACCACGACGCTGAGTATTCTGTTGGGGAACGATTTTATCTCCATGGCGAATACCTTTTTTATGATTCTCGCGATTGTATTGTTGGCACTGACCAGCTACATTTTGTTGCGTTTGACGCGGCCGCCGCGGATTTTTTATTGATACGGGAGGAATATGAAATGATTGCGATACATTTAGCCGAAGGCTTTGAAGAAATCGAAGCGCTGACTGTTGCCGATGTTTTGAGAAGGGCAGGAAAGGACGCGCAGCTCGTTTCTGTGAGCGGGAATCTGATGGTTACCGGCGCGCATGGAATTACGGTAAAGGCGGATTGTCTTTTTGAGGATGCGGATTACGCGGCATGCGAGATGCTGGTGCTTCCGGGCGGGATGCCGGGCACGAAGCATCTGGGCGAGCATCAGGGACTTTGCAGGCTGCTTAGAGAATTCGCGAACGACAGAAAATATATTGCCGCCATCTGCGCGGCGCCGATGGTACTTGGCAGTCTGGGATTGCTGCGCGGCAGGTACGCGACGATCTATCCGGGCATGGAATCTCATCTCGCGGGCGCGGCTTGCGAAAAGCATGTAGTCGTTTGGGATGGGAATCTGATCACTTCGCAGGGACCGGGAACGGCAATGATTTTCGCGTTGGCGATTGTAGACGCGCTCTGCGGGCAGGAAATGGGTGATCGGATCGCGGAAGAGCTGATCCTGCCGCATGAAGAAGAAGAGTAAGCAAAAAAATAAAAACAGAATTACAGACGGGAGAGAACATTCTTGGACTATAAAGTTGATTACCATATCCATTCCTATTATTCAGACGGAACGATGAGTCCGGTAGAACTTGTCAAAAAATACAACGAAGAAGATTACGATATCATTTCCATTACGGATCACGACAATATCAAGGCGTTTTCGGAGGCGAAAATCGCGGGTGAAGCGCTGGATATTACCGTTGTACCGGGCGTGGAACTATCCACAGAGTATGGACTGACGTTGGCAGCTGACGCGGACGAGCAGCATCCGGCAGGGACCGAAGCGGCGATCGAACTGCATCTTTTGGGTTATCAGTTTGACCCACAGAATGCGGCGCTTGTGAGCAAACTCGCGGAGTTGGAAGAAAACCGCAGAGCGCGGAACGAAAAGCTTGCGGCGATACTTAACGAGATGGGATATCCGGTCGATCTGGCCGCGCTTGCCGCGGCGAGCAAGGGCGGTTATGTCGGCAAACCGAATATCGCCCGAGCATGGGTCGCGCAAGGGCTGATTCCGCGCATGCAAGACGCTTGGGAGCCGGGAAGACTCTTTGAATCACCGCAGGTGAAGGCGATCCGCAAAACAAAGATGAAAACAACCGAGGCCATCGCCCTGCTGCTGCAGGCAGGCGGCATGCCAGTGCTCGCGCATCCGGGCAAGATCCGCGGCATTGGCGCGCGGGATTCCGCGGCGTATTGGACGAATTTTGCCGTCTTGCTGCGGGAACTCAAAAAAGCGGGGCTCAAGGGGCTGGAATGCTTTTATCCGACGCATTCGGAAGCGGAGGTCTTTCGTTTCGTCGAGCTGGCGGGTAAACTGCATCTGCACATGACAGAGGGCTCTGATTTTCACGGAGAGGAATAAAAGGGAGCATCGGCGCGAGCCTTTTTGATTACATAGGAAATATTGCGCGGCGATGTTTCGGAAGCTATGACAAACGCACCTTGCGCATGACACTCATGCGTGAGTGCCGCGCGCAGAAATCCCGAATTTGGCTATGCGCGCTTTTGCAAAACAGGAAAACACGACGCAGAGGAGATTGAGACGCGTAAAACAGAGGCCATGAGCCTTTGTTTTGCGTGTTTTTTGTTGCCAAAAATACAAGAATAGATAAGAGAAAACAGAAAGGATGACAAAATGAGCAGCAAGGAACAAACGGAACAGCACGTGGGGCAGAAACGCTCCGCACAGGCGGCTGAGACGCAGAATTATGATATCGCCATCATCGGCGGCGGTGTTGTCGGCGGTATGCTTGCTTACCATCTGGCGAAGTATCGCAGTCATGTCGTAATTCTGGAGAAGGAGCATGACGCGGCGATGGGACAATCCAAGGCCAACAGCGGGATTGTACACGCCGGCTATGATCCGCGGCCGGGCAGTCTGAAAGCCATTCTAAATGTAGCGGGTTCGGAAATGATGGAGGAAGTCTGCCGCAATCTCGCAGTCAAATATAGAAGAAACGGAACGCTGGTAGTCGGCTTTGGTGAAGAGGATCAAAAGAATCTGGAAATTCTGCTGGAGAGAGGAAAACAGAACGGCGTGCGCGCGCTTTCTCTAATCAGCGGGCAAGAAGCGCGCGCCGCCGAAAAGAATTTGAGCGAGCGCGTCACCTGCGCGCTAAACGCGCCGACCGGCGCGGTGGTCTGTCCTTACGAGCTGACCTTGCGCGCGATTGGTCACGCGATGGATTATGGTACGGATTTTTTGACGGACTTTGCTGTATCCGCGATTCACAGCGGCACAGAAGCCGTATGCAAAAAATCTGCTTCCGCTCCTTCGGAGATGGATGAGCCGGATGCATGGAGTGAGGCAGAAAACGGGTATTGTATTGAAGCCGCGGATGGCAGGCAGGTGCGCGCGAAGATTGTACTTAACTGCGCGGGGCTGTTTGCCGACGAAATCGCGGCAATGGTCGGTGACACTTCTTTTCATATTACACCGCGCAGAGGCGAATATCAGCTGCTCGACAAGGAGGCCGGAGATCTGGTAACGCATACGATTTTTCGCACGCCGACCAGGATGGGCAAGGGCGTGCTGGCGGTACGAACGGTTGACGGCAACATCCTGCTCGGGCCGACATCCGAGGATATCGAAGACAAGCGGAATACGGCAGTAACCGCTGCAGGATTGGAGACGGTGGCAGTCAAGGAAAGCGAATTTTTTGACCATGTACCGCTGCAGATGGCAATTACCCAGTTCACCGGTCTGCGGGCGCATGGAGATCAAGGTGATTTTATCATCAACAGTCCGCGACCGAATTTTTTGAACTTCGCGGGGATCGAGTCGCCGGGTTTAAGTTCTGCGCCTGCCATCGGCCTTTTGGCGGAGGCACTGCTGTTTGGAGAGACAGTCTGCCCATCGGGGGCGGCACTGGTAAAGCGAGCGGGACTCGCGTTTCCACTGATCGAGGCAGGCACGCTCGCGCCTGCTCGTAAGGAGGAATGGAAACCACAACAGACGGAACGCGTTTCTTTCCGCGAACTATCTTTGGAAGAAAAAAACGCGTTGATCGCGAAGGAGCCGGCGTACGGCAGAGTCATCTGCCGCTGCGAGGAGGTCACCGAAGGGGAAATTCTCGCGGAAATCCGCAGAAATCCGCCAGCAAAGGACATCGACGCGGTAAAGCGCAGAACACGCGCGGGCATGGGACGCTGTCAGAGCGGGTTCTGCATGCCGGCCGTCTGCGAGATTCTGGCGAAGGAATGGGGCGTACCGCTGACAGAGGTCACGAAAAAAGGAGGAGGTTCCTATATCCTGACAGGCCGCACGAAGGGAGCGGGAGCAAGTGAAGCAGAGAAATCTCTCGCGGGGACTGCTGACGAGTCCGAACAGGCGCGGGAATTGCGCGCGGATAAGGCGGAATCTATGCCCCGCGAAGCATACGAGAACGGAGGTGCGAAGCAATGAGATACGCGGAGGTAGTGATTATCGGCGGTGGTCCGGCAGGGATGGCGGCAGCGCTTGCCGCGCGGCAGGCGGGTGCCAGGGAGGTTGTCATCATAGAACGCGAGGCGTGTTTGGGAGGCATCCTGGAACAGTGCATTCATAACGGCTTCGGTCTGTATCGGTTCCATGAAGAGCTGACCGGACCGGAATACGCGGAACGTTATGAAAATATGGTGCGGGAGCAGCATATCACCTGCCTGTGTGATACCATGGTCATCGATCTGAGCGCGGATCGCCGCATTACGGCGGTCAATCAGAAGGATGGATATTTTCAGATAGAGGCGGGGGCAGTTGTGTTGGCGATGGGCTGCAGAGAAAAGCCGCGTGGCGCGCTCGCCACGCCGGGAACCAGACCCGCGGGCGTGATCACAGCCGGAACGGCGCAGAAATTCGTCAATCTGCAGGGATATTTGCCCGGCAAGGAGGTCGTGATTCTGGGCTCCGGCGATATCGGATTGATCATGGCAAGACGGATGAGTCTGGAGGGCGCGAAGGTCAGGGCTGTCTGCGAAATCATGCCGGATTCCGGCGGCTTGACGCGCAACATCGTGCAGTGTCTGCGAGACTATGAAATTCCGCTTCTGCTTTCGCATACGGTGACGGAAATTCACGGCAAAGATCGTGTGGAGGGCGTAACTATCTCAGAGGTAGACGCCCGGCTGCGGCCGATCGCGGGTACAGAGCAATACCTCGCCTGCGATACGCTCATGCTTTCGGTTGGACTGATTCCGGAGAACGAAATCTCCAAAAAAGCCGGCGTTCTCATCGACACGAAGACGAAGGGTCCGGTTGTGAACGAGACGAGGCAGACCTCTGTTTCCGGCATTTTTGCCTGCGGCAATGTGGTGAAGGTACACGAATTGGTGGATTTCGTGTCAGCGGAGGGCGAGCTCGCGGGAACTGCCGCGGCGAAATTCGCGTTAGGCGCTGCAGGGCAGAATCAGCACGCGTGCGGCACAAATTCCGTTCGCAACCACGAAAACTTGCCGCTCCGTTCGCGGGAGAACAGGGGCGATGAGATGCCAAAAAGCGAGACAAAAAAGTTTTCTCAGGCGCAGAAAAAGGGCGTGAAACCGCTGCAAACGCAGGCGGAAGAGGGGACAGTCGTCATTTGTACGGTATGTCCGATGGGCTGCCGCGTGACGGTGGACGCGGACGGCATGACACATGGGAACACCTGCAAACGCGGCGAAGCCTACGCGCGGCAGGAGGTGACAGAGCCAAAACGGACGCTGACGAGTACGATGGCCGCCGCGGACGGCAGGCTCGTTCCGGTTCGGACAGATCGCGCGATACCGCAAAGACTGGTGCGCGACTGCGTAAAAGAGATAAATAATCACAGCTTATTCTTGCCAATTCACCAAGGAGAGATTATAATAAAGGGTATAGGCGGAACGGAAGCGAACCTTGTGGCGACGCGGACTCTCGTCTAAAACCAAAGGACTGGAGAATGGAGAATGTCTTTATTTGATAAGAGGGCGGTTGCGGCCGCTGTGAGAACTGAGGAGGATTTCAGCGCGGCTCTGAAATCCGAGGTTGACGTGATTTTTTTGCTGTATTCCAGCATCATGACGGTGGAAGCGCAAATCGACAGAGCGCATAAAGCCGGCAAAAAAGCGCTGATTCACATGGATTTCGCGGAGGGTATCGGCAAGGATCGCGCGGGTTTGCATTTTATTAAGCTGAAGGGCGCGGACGGCATCCTGACGACCAAGACCAATATGATTCGTCCGGCTAAGGATATCGGACTCGTGACCGTACAGCGCTTTTTCATCGTGGATTCCCATTCCGTCGATACGGCAGTGGAGTCCATTCGTATTGCCAAGCCGGATGTGGTGGAGATCATGCCGGGCGTGGTCTGCAAAAAGATTCGCGAGTTTTCGGATAAAGTGCGCAATACGCCGATTCTGGCAGGCGGACTGATTGAGTTTAAGGAAGATGTGGACAACGCGATTGAGGCCGGAGCGACAGCTGTTTCGACGGCGAACCGACAGCTTTGGGATTACAGATAAAACATGGAAAGAATCGGAAAATAAATAGGAAGAACAGACAAACCGTCATAGCATAAAGGAGGCTCAAATATGAAGGTTAAATTTTGTGGTGCATCAATTGGCGTAACGGGATCCTGCCACTTGATTTCGACGGACAAGCATCAGATTTTGTTCGACTGCGGACAGTTTCAAGGCGGCAGGGAAACCGAAAAAATGAATGAGGAACCGTTCCCTTTTGACCCGACTGAGATTGAATGCGTGGTACTCAGTCACGCGCATATCGACCACTGCGGCAGGCTGCCGCTGCTGGTGAAGCGCGGTTTTAAAGGCGCGATTTACTGCACTGATGCGACGGCGGATCTTTTGGACGTCATGCTCAAGGACAGCGCGTATATTCACGAAAAGGACGCGGAGTGGCAGACCAGAAAAAATGCCAGAACCGGTAAGCCTCCGGTAGAACCGCTTTACACGATCCGCGACGCGGAAGCGGCGCTGCGCCTTGTTAAGCCGATCCTCTACGATCAGCTCATCGCGCTGAATGACGATATGAAAATTGTATTTAACGACGCGGGGCATATTCTCGGCTCGGCTATCATCGAGCTGTGGACAACCGAAGAAGACAAAACCTCGAAGCTGGTATTTTCCGGAGATCTTGGCGTACCAAACCGTCCGATCCTCAGGGATCCAACCAAGATAAAAAAAGCAGACTACGTCATCATGGAAACCACCTACGGCAACCGTCTGCATGAAAAGAACGCAACCAGCATTGACGAGCTGATTCAAATTGTGCTGAAGACGATCAAGCGCGGCGGCAATGTTATCATTCCGTCCTTCGCGGTCGGCAGAACGCAGGAATTGATTTACCAGTTCAATATGTTCTATGAGCATCATCCGGAATACGCCGATCTCCTCGGCAATGTCAACGTCTACATCGATAGTCCGATGGCAACGACAGCAACGGAAGTTTTCAAAAAGAACGCGCAGGTCTTTGATGAAGAAACCAAGAATTATATACTCAGCGGCGACCATCCGCTCGATTTCCCAAATTTGAAATTTACCAGAAACACCGCGGATTCACAGATGCTGAATGTGGACAAGCATCCAAAAATCATCATTTCCGCCAGCGGCATGTGCGAAGCGGGACGAATTCGTCACCATTTGAAACACAACCTTTGGGACAGCAGAAACAGCATTGTATTCGTCGGTTATCAGGCGGAAGGCACACTTGGCAGATCGCTGGTCGAGGGCGCGAAGGAAGTGCGCCTGTTTAATGAGCCGATTCTCGTACAGGCAGAGATTCACAACCTTGAGGGATTTTCCGGTCATGCGGATCAGGCGGGACTGCTCGACTGGCTGGGTGGCTTCCAAGTCAAGCCGAAGGAGATTTTCCTCGTGCATGGCGAATTGCAGTCCAAGATTGATTTCGCGGCAAAGGTCAAGGAAGTCTACGGCTATGACCCAATCGTAGTGAATGGCAATACCGAGTATGAACTGGAAACCGGAGAAATTTTGAGTCAGGACGCGGTGATTCAGGACGCGCTGGATGATGAGGATGTCGAAAAGCTCAAAACGAAGCTGGAAAACATCGAGGGAGAGTTGGAGGATATTTTGGCAAGCACGCGCGGCGTGATGTCGAAAAAGATTTCGCCAACCAGACTGCAGGAGATTAACAATATGGTTCTGGAGCTTGAAAAGGCCTCAGTCAATCTCGGCGCGACAATTACGGCGGAGGATCGGGACAAAACGCCGTTGAGCGAGCAGGCGGCAAAGGCGTAAAGCAGAGACCGGGGAGGAAGTCGAAAGCAAAACGACGTTTGATCCCGGCATTCGGTCAGCAGGGAGCGCGGTGAATCAAACACAGCGGATAAAATGGAGAAAGAATATGAAAGACGTCATTGTTATCGGTATCGCGGGCGGAACCGGTTCCGGCAAGAGTACCCTGATCCAAAAGATCAAGGACGAATTCAGCAATGAGATCACCATGCTGAGCCACGATTTTTATTACAAGCAGCACAATGAAATTCCTTTTGAGGAACGAAAAAAACTGAATTATGACCATCCAAATTCCTTTGATACGGATTTGATGATCGAGCATGTGCGCCGTCTGGCGATGGGGCAAAGTATCAACAGGCCGGTCTACGATTTTACGATCCATAACCGGGTCGATGAGACGGTGCTGGTAGAGCCTGCCAAGGTCATCATCGTCGAGGGCATTCTGATCTTCGAGAACAAGGACCTCAGAGATCTCTGCGACATCAAGGTTTTTATCGATACGGATGCCGATGTGCGCATCATACGCCGTATCATCCGCGATGTCAACGAGCGCGGCAGGACGCTGGAGTCTATCGTGACGCAGTATCTGACAACAGTAAAACCGATGCACGAGCAATTCGTGGAACCAAGTAAAAAATTCGCCGACCTCATCATTCCGGAGGGCGGTTATAACCGCGTGGCGCTGGATATGCTGAACGAAAAAATCGCCGCGCTGCTCAAAGAGCGCGCATAGAATCTGCGGCCGCATTGCGCAAGGAAGGCATAGAACCCGCGCTGTCGGCGGCAGACACGAGCGAGTGCCGTCAAACAAGAGCGTATCACAAAAACAGAGATTTCCGCACGTGAGCCTGCGGTTCATGGCAGGCGCTCCGCAAGGTCCTCTTGGCAACCGAAGATACCTGCATAAGAAGAAGCTCGGCTCCACCGAATGGATTTTTAGAGGAGGGTTTTTCGGATATTTTCGACGTAAAAAGTCGAATTTTGACGAATTTTGTGGAATCTTGGAGAAAAGAAAACACCTTTTTTGTCTTAATTTGTGATAAAAGTAAGACAAAGGAGGTGTTTTTATATGGCAAAAAAAACAGCGGCAGGCAAAGAATCTGCTTTCTGTGAAAGCGCGAAAGGACTGAAGCTGCCGGATACCGTTTACCGGCAGGCCGTTTGGGCGGCGAGGGATCTGCCACGTTTGCGCAAAAAATTATCGGAGTTGGAGGAGGAAAGAGATGCCCTTTATGCGGCAGATCCATCGAGGGAGCGTCTCACGCGAAACGGAAGTGTTTCCGATATGACAGGAAAAAAGGCGGCGGAGCTCGCGCAGCTTTCTCAACGCGTGCGAGCCATGGAGGCGGCCTTTGAGATAACGCCGGACAAGTATCAACAAGGAATCCGAGATTATCTGTGTTTAGGCGAGGCCTATCCGGAAACCTTTCACCGCAATACTTGGAAGCGCTGGCAGAAGGTCGTTGTCTATCAATTAGCGATCAATTTGAAAATTTTATAAAAAAATTCAAAAATGTACTGGAATTTTATTTTTTATATGATATAATGATACTGTAAATTATTGTATCCAAAGAAAGGAAAGGCTATGAAATGGAATAAAAAACGTATCATTGGTATCATTTTAATCTTCTCAACTCTGACCGCGCTTGCTTTTTGGGAGCTGTGGGGCAGAAGCAATCTCGGATATCAAAAGGTTCCGGTACTAAAAAAAGATACGGAGCGATACACAAAGATTACAGCCGATATGCTGACTTTCAAACCGATCGAGCATCCGAACAAGGGAACCTTGACCGGAGCGGATGTAGAAGGCTTGGAGGGAATGGCGGCAGGACAGTACATCCCGGCAGGCGAACCGCTGTACGCGAATTATTTCACAGAGGCGGAATTTATGACAGGAGAAGCAACCGACTCCTTCATCCTGGCATTGCCGGAGCAGTGGCTCGCGGCTTATCCACAGACGCTGCGCAGAGGCGACCGCGTCTTTTTTTATTGCGGCGGAGAGGCGGTGACCGACGCGATTGCCGTTCATGTCAAAGACAGCAACAATCAGGAAATCTACTCCGCGGGAAACGAGCGTCTGCAGGATTCCGGCCGCGTGCAGAGCATCGAGGTCGCGGTAAACGCGACACAAGCATCACAGCTCGAAAAACTGGCAGCAAAAGGGAACCGTTTCCTGCTCTTGTATCAGTAGGTGGGCGCGATGGAAAAGACATTTGAAGAGGCCTGCGTGTGTGTGCGGGCAATTATGGAAGGACGCTGGCGCGCCGCCGGTGATGAAGAAAAGGCACGAATTTTGGAGCGCGAAAAGCGCGCGATCATGGGGTATGAAGAAGAAATTCTCGACTATCAGAAAAGCATCAGCGAGATTCTGCGCGAGGAAGGACTTGGCACTGTCCCCTGTCCGGCATGGTACCGCGACGCGGCGGAGGGGGTATTCGCAGAGCTTTACGGGCTGGCTGGACTGACCCCCTGGGTCTATGACGCGACGCCGGCATATCGGGATTCCTCGTCGGCGAAGCTGATCGGAGATCGCCTCTACTGCCTGATCGACGGCAAGAGCGTCCTGCAGCCGCAGAGAATTTCGCGTGACCGCCGCGCGCAGCTGCGGCGCGCGCTCCTGCTTTCCACCCCACAGGAACGCGCGGAAAAAGGGTTTCATGAGGTTTACCTGCATAACGGCATACGTGTTACCATTTACGCGGGAGAACGCACCAAGCCGGAGCAGGATATCATGGTATTCCGTAAATACCTGCTCAAGGAGCTTACCCTAGAGAATTTGGCGGAGCTGGGGACGATTCCCAAGGAAGCAATTCCACTGTTTCGCGGCATGATTCGTGTCGGTTTTAATATTTTAATCGGCGGACCGGTGCGCAGCGGCAAGACGACTTTTTTGCAAATCTGGCAGAAAGAAGAAGACCCGCGCCTGGAGGGACTGGCAATCTCGACCGATCCGGAAACACCATGGCATGTGTTGATGCCGGAAGCGCCGATCATGCAGATTGTCGCGGACGGAGAAAACGAGTTGGAAGCTTTGACAAAGTCCCTGCTGCGCGGCGATAACGATTACGTGCTGCTTGAAGAAATGCGAGACGCGGCAGCTTATCGTCTGGCTTTGGAAATCACATCTATCGGTACGCGCCGCTGCAAATGCACGATTCATACGCAGGATCCGGTAGGACTGCCTTACCGGATGGCGACCAGAATCTGCAGCCGTTACGGGGGCAACGAACAAAATCTGATTCGACAAATCTGCAAGAATTTTCATTATCTGTTCGAGTTCGCGCAGGAGGAGGCGAATCGTTCCCAAAAAAAACTGAGGCGGATTGTGGAATACTGCAGCGAGCCGGAGAGTGGGCGTATCGCGATTCATACCATCTGTCAATATGATCCGCGAACGGAAAGATGGAATTGGAACGCGCATTTTGGGGAGGATAAGAAGGAAATAGGACTGTTATATCCAAAGGAGGTAGAAGAGATGCAGATCAAACTCAAGGAACTCGCGGCGCGCAATCCGCTGATGGGAAAATCGACCGTTTATCCGCGCTATTTTGAAGGTAATCGAACGGAGCACGCGCCGGAGAAAGGGCAGGTGCAGTCATGACAGAGGGCTGTCTGCTTTTGCTTCTTGCCGCGGGAATTTTGACCTTGTTCTGGGAAGAGGCAATTGAAATCGCATGCGCGCTGCGTGCGGCTGTCACGACATGGTATGAGAGTCTGCAGCGCATGGAGGTGATCGAGGAGGAGAGCGGCCTTACGGGAAAAGGCAAGGAGGATTTTCTCTCTCATCATCTTAAGACACTGCTCCAGCTGACGTTGGGAATCGGCAGTGAAAGAGGATTGAAGGCTTTTTTAGTGCTTTGCGGGGTCTGCGGCGGACTTGTGATTTTGCTGCTGGGTCATCGGATCTCATTAAATCTGACCTTGGAAGCGATGCTGCTGGCAATGCTGCTGCCTTATGCCGGATTGCGGCTGATCCTGCAGCGAAAGCGATCCGCGGCCTCCCGAGAGGGTGAGATTTTATTGACGGAACTGTTGGAAAACTATAAAATCTGCTATTTGAATATGCGGCGAGCCATCGAGGTGTCGGCGCGAACGATGAAGGAAGCACCGCACGCGAAGCGGCTGCTTTTTTCTTTATCCAAAGGTTTGAATCGCGGCAGCACCGATGTCGAAACCGCAAGACTGCTGGAGGAATTTCGTCTCTCCCTGCAAACCTCATGGGGCAATATCCTGGCGGCTAATCTATGGTTTGCTTTGACGACGGGAACGGAAATCACCGCCGCGCTGCAGGATCTGGCTGATACGATGCTGCAGGCGCGAAAGATCGATGAATATGCCGGACGTGAAAACCACGAAGCGGCAATGATCCTGCGTTATCTGGCGCCGCTGTGCTACGCGCTGACGGTCATCGGCGCCATCTTCTACTTTCGCTTGACACCGCGGCAGTTTTTTTACTATCAATTTCAGACCCAAACCGGATTGAGCTGGTTTGTAATCTCTCTCATGTTGTATGTCGGCGGACTTTTGATATACGGATTTATCAGCCGCGGCAGGCTGGATCTGTAAAGGAGGGATCATAATGAAAGGAAAAGCAGGACTGCGGCGCGCGAGACAGAATTTACAGCGATTGGGGCTGCTTCTGCGCAGCCGTTTGCGAGGAAGCCCGGAGGGCGAGCTTTATGACAGTTGTATCATCTTAAATAATCTGGCAATCGTGAAACAGCAAAAATCTCTGTCCGCGGATGCGATTTATGAGATGCTTCTGCGGCACGCGGTCAGATTGAGGCCGGCGTACGCAGGCATGCTTTCGCTGTACCGCGGAGGGCAGGATCAGGAGGCCTTCGAGTTTTTCGCGGAGGCGGTAGGAACGAAGGCGGGCAAAACTTTTGCCTCAATTTTGTCGAAGCTTGATGAAATCAATCCAGCGGAGCTGACAACCCAGATGCGGGTGTTTCAAAATATGATGATCGAAAAGCGCGTGACCGCGGCGATGAAACGCGTGCAGAGGAACAGTCTGCTCATCACCCTGTGGTCAAGCGCGGCGATCTTTGCCATGCTGATTAATTTTACGGTCGTCGTTGTTTTCCTGCAGACGCTGGATACGCTGCAGACACTGTTCTAAGCGCGGCAAAAATCGTGAATGTGCACTTGTTCAGGGGTGATATGCGGAACATGTGTAACGAAAGTATTTTGATGTACATTTTGCTGACATTGCATCTCAAACATTAGGATCACAAGAAAGGTAGGAAAAGTCTATGAAAAACTTAATCATTATTATCGGCACGATCTTGCTCGGTGCCTTCATTGTCAATTCACTGGTGCTGGGGGATGATCATTCACTCAAGAGCACTGCCAGCGATATCATGGAGGAAGGCACGACTGCCATCATGGACGCTGTCAATTTTGGGAGCGGGCAGAGCGGCTCCGGCGGAATGTGAGGTGAAGGACGATGAAACAATTGCTGGTACTGATCGGCTGTATCCTTTTGGGCGCGCTGATCTTTGAGATGATGGCAGGCGACAGTCCGGACAGCCTCAAGTCGGTTTCCGGCCGCGCGATGCTCAAGACCATGGAGGCTTACGGATGAAAGATATGATGACGACAATCGCGTCCGTCTTGGTTTTGATGATGTTTTTGCTGCAATTTACCGCCAATCAGACGAGCTATACGCGCGTGATGGGGGCGGAGTACGCAGTGAGAAGCTTCAGGCAGACTGCCGAAAGCGCACAGGAAATCAGTGAGGACGCAGTACAGGATTTAAAAACGAAGATCGCTGTCGCTCTGCGCTGCAGCGCGCGAGAGGTCATGACAGAAACGCGAGCGGACGGGGTTTATAAGGTCAGCGCGCCGGTTCGAGGCGTGATCGGACCTGCGGCCGCGCTGGGAATACGGGAAGAGGACAATTTTTTTATGTATCAAGCCGAGGGGAGGATAGGGCTGCGCGATGAAAAATCTGATGATCACACTGGGACTGGTAATCCTGATGAGCCTGCTTCTGCGCTTCCAGACGGAACTGAACGTGAAAATCTGGAAGAACCTCAGCCTTGAGCCGCTCGTGGAGACTGTAGATTTTCCAAAGCCGGAAGAGCGAGTGCCTATGCGTTAAAGATTCGCCAAGAAAAGTATAGTCGCAAAAAAAATCTTGACAAACAATCCGCGCATGTGTAAAATATTATGCATGTAAAAGGGAGTAACTGGCATCAAAAGATGCGGTACTTGCGTCATCCCAACTGCATTTTGACAGTTCGCGAGTATCTGAAATAGTAAGACTTTTACCGTATAATTGATGTTATATGGTAGGAGTCTTTTTTGTATGACGGCTTACCGGGAAAGGATTGGAGATGCAATACTATTTAAAAAGTGTCAAAGAAGTTTTTACCGCGATTGAATCGAACGCGAAGGGCTTGACGGGGGCGGAAGCCCAGCGGAGATTGACGCGGGACGGAAAAAACAAACTCGCGGAAGCAAAGAAGGATTCGCTGCTTAAGCGTTTCCTGTCGCAGATGGCAGACCCGATGATTCTGGTGCTGATCGCGGCGGCGGCGGTGTCCGGCGTAACCTCGTTCTACGCGGGCGAAAGCTTTGCGGACGTCATCATTATCTTGGCGGTTGTTGTTATCAACGCGCTGCTCGGCATGTATCAGGAAAGCAAGGCGGAAAAGGCCATTGAGGCGCTGCAGGAGATGGCGGCGGCAACCAGCAGGGTTTTGCGCGATGGTAGAATCGAACAGGTAAAAAGTGAAGAATTGGTCGTCGGGGATGTCGTGCTTTTGGAAGCAGGTGACGCGGTTCCGGCAGACGGACGCATCATCGAATGCGCCAGCATGAAGATTGAAGAGGCGGCTTTGACCGGAGAGAGTGTGCCGGTAACGAAAACCACCGATGTTTTATACGCGGGAGAGGCAAAAGACGTCCCGCTCGGTGACCGTAAGAACATGGTCTATATGGGCAGTACGGTCGTATACGGCAGGGGCGCGGCAGTGATTTGCGCGACGGGTATGGATACCGAAATGGGTAAGATCGCGGACGCGCTGGCACAGGCGCAGGAAGGTAAAACGCCTCTGCAGATCAAGCTGACACAGCTCAGCAAGATTTTGACGGTGCTGGTGCTGGCTATCTGCGTCATCATTTTTGCCGTCAGCCTTTTGCGCGCGGGCAGTTTGGACGGAAAGGTACTTTTGGATACCTTCATGATTGCGGTCAGTCTGGCTGTTGCGGCGATTCCGGAAGGCTTGGCCGCGGTTGTGACCATCGTGCTTTCGATCGGCGTGACCAATATGAGCAAGCAGAACGCGATCATCCGTAAACTGACGGCGGTTGAAACGCTCGGCTGCGCGCAGATTATTTGCTCTGACAAGACCGGTACTCTGACACAGAACAAAATGACGGTTGTCGATGCTTACGGCGATGATCAAGCATTGCTCGCATCCGCGATGGCACTTTGCAGCGACGCGCGGATTGAGGAAGGCAGCAATTCCGCGATCGGGGAACCGACGGAATGCGCGCTGGTCAATTACGCGCATCAGCTGGGTATGGAAAAACAGGCTTTGGAGATGGCGCTGCCGCGTATCGGCGAGGTGCCGTTTGACAGCGGCCGTAAGATGATGTCAACGCTGCACGAGGATAAGGACGAATTAAAGATCCTTCAATATACAAAGGGAGCGCCGGATGAGGTGCTTAAAAAATGCACGAAGATCTGGAGAGACGGACAGGCTGTGCCGATGACCGATGCGGATCGCGCGAACATCGCGGCAGCCAATAAGCAAATGGCGGACCGCGCGCTGCGTGTATTGATGGCAGCGATGCGAATTTACGATGAGATGCCGACGGAGCTGACGCCGGAGGCGGTGGAGCAGGATCTTTGCTTCATCGGTCTGGAGGGCATGATCGATCCGGTAAGACCGGAGGTCAAAGCCGCGATAGCCAAATGCAATGAGGCAGGCATCCGCCCGATTATGATTACCGGAGACCACATCGATACGGCATCGGCTATCGGCAGGGAGTTAGGAATTTTAGATGATACCCACCATGCCATCACCGGCGCGATGCTCAACGAGATAGATGACGAGCAATTTGAAAAAGAAATTGAGCATATCAGCGTTTACGCGCGTGTACAGCCGGAACACAAGGTGCGCATCGTCAACATGTGGAAAAAGAAGGGCTACGTCACAGCCATGACCGGAGACGGCGTTAACGACGCGCCTAGCATCAAATCCGCGGATATCGGTGTCGGTATGGGAATCACCGGAACCGATGTGACCAAGAATGTCGCGGACATGGTATTGGCAGATGACAACTTCGCGACGATCGTTGGAGCGGTTGCCGAGGGCCGCCGTATCTACGACAATATCCGCAAGTCGATCCAGTTCCTGCTGGCATCGAACATGAGTGAGGTGCTGAGTATTTTCGCGGCAACGATGCTGGGTTTCGTCATTCTGCAGCCGGTACATCTTCTGTGGATCAATCTGATTACAGACTGCTTCCCTGCGCTGGCGCTCGGCATGGAACGTCCGGAAGCGGATATCATGCAGAGAAAACCGCGTAAGACCGACGACGGCATTTTCGCCGGAGGCTTAGGCATTGACATGCTCTATCAGGGTGTCATCTTGGCCGGACTCACGCTTACGGCGTACTTTATCGGTCACTATATCGAGGCAGGCGTCTGGGAAATCACGACCAGTCCGGACGGCACGACCATGGCCTTCCTGACCTTGTCCATGGCGGAGATTTTCCACAGCTTCAATATGCGTTCTCAGAGAGACAGCCTGCTGCATATGAAATACATGAACCCGGCGCTGATTTGGTCCTCAATCGCCAGCTTCGCGGCGACGACTCTGGTCATTTATGTGCCGTTCCTCGCAGACGCGTTTGAGTTTGAGCATATCAGCTTGACGGAATATGCAATCGCGCTCGGCTTGGCGTTCTTAGTCATTCCGATTGTGGAGATCATCAAGTTCTTCCAACGCAAAGCGGCTGCGGCAAACGCGAAATAACGCGCGATTGCAGTAAAAAACACATAACAATCAAGTTCCAAAAAAGAAAATCATGCGAGATCCCGCTGCAGGCGGTCGGAGAGAACACCGACCGTCGACGCGGGATTTGCTTTTTGCGCGGATTTTAGTTGAATGATACGTGTTAAATGTGTCTAATAAAAGAGAATACTGGGATGAGAAAAAACTGACAAGTAAGCGTATCGAAAAACAGATGCGCTTTTTCTTTGACTGTTTTCCTTATTCATAATATGAGATTTTACAAAAGGTATTGCATTATGTATTGCAATTTAGTATACTGAAAGGGAAGAATATGATTCAATTTGAATGGGATGAAGAAAAAGAGCGCAAGAACATAAAAAAGCATGGAATTGACTTTCGAACAGCTGCGCTTGTTTTTGACGACAGCAATCGCTTGGAATGGTTTGATGCGATTCATTCTGCGGAGGAATTTCGCTATATTACGATTGGTCAGATAAGTCAAACACTGATCGTGGTAGTTGTTGTGTATACCGAACGAGAATGTTCCCTAAGAATTATTTCAGCGCGTCTCGCCACTAAATCAGAAATGGAGGGGTACTATGGGGATTGTAACCGTAGACATTGATGTTACGAAAGAACCAACCAAAGAGCAGATTGAAATGCTGGAAAAAGCCTCAAAGATGCCATCAACTGCAGATGATGAATTTCCGGAATTTACAAAGGAGCAGCTGCAGCAATTTAAAAGAATTTCAGCAGAACGCAAGGCAGAGAGACAAAAACAAACCGTTGCCATCAGAATTTCACAGGGAGCTTTGCATAAGGCAAAATCGCTCGGTGAAGGCTACACGACAGTATTGAGCCGCATTATCGAAGAAACGCTCAAAGACCCGGAAGCGATCAAAAAATACCTTTAACTGGTGGGGCGTCATAAGGAAAGGAAAGAAAGAAGATGAAAAAGAACCGGATATGGCGCAGGCTGTTAGGTCTGGCGATCGGTGCCTGCATGACGGCGGGTGCCTGGGGTGCTGCTTTTGCGGCTGATGAAATCACTGTTTGCCCGGAGGAAAGTCCGTTAACGGTCGTTTCTGCCGACGATGGAGAAAACGCAGCTTGGACGAGCAGTAAGCTGAAAGCGGCGAAGGTGGATCTGACGAAGGTAGCCTCCGCAAGCTATGATAAGCTGCGGCTTTCGTGGGAGCCGCTTTCCGGCGTGGACGGCTATCAGATCTACAGGGCAACTTCCAAGTCCGGAAAGTATGCGAAGATTGCAACGGTGAAAGGAGCATCCACCGCGACCTACACCGATACCGGACGCACCTGCGGCACAAGGTATTATTACAAACTGCGCGCCTACAAAAAGATCGGCGGAAAAACGGTATACAGTAAGTACAGCACCATCCTGTCCGCATACGCCAAACCTGCCAAGGTGAAAGTCACCGATGCCTACGCGTCAAGTAATTCTACGGAAGCGATTGCCGTCAACTTTACAACGGTGCGCGGCGCGACCGACTATGAAGCGCAGGTGAACAAGATAAAAAACGGAAAGGAAACCGGATTCAGAAGCTATGCATACAATGTCGAAGGAGAGAAAAGAACCTTTGGCACATACAAACAGCGGCTTGCGATGCTGAAAAAAGAATATCCGTCCGGCTATACGACAATGGAAGTTAAGGAAAACGGAAAATATGTTTCCAAAAAAGTAACCGTTGCAGAACTGGCTGCGACGATGATTGCAAAGAACCAAGTAAAAATCGAACTGGTGCAGGATGACAGCATCTATGAGTTCCGCGTCCGCGCCTACCGCAAGGTAAACGGCAGGAAGGTCTACGGCAACTGGTCCGAGCCATACACCTTAAAGGAAACGCTGAATCTCGATGAGATCTTTAAGGAACTGCGGCAGTACGCCATCGACTACGCGGCAAAAAACGAACCGCGCTGGCACTATGAAGACCGTCCGGGCGGCAACCCGCAAAATTCCAACTACTACTCCGACGGCGAGTGGGCGGGTTTTTCCATCTATTCCAAGCAGGAAACCGTCATTGCAGGACTGAAACCTGTCATTGCAAGATACATCGACCAAGTGGTTGAGCAGGGCGGAAGCGAAACAGGCTTCATCTACCTCTCGCGCGTCGCGCCGGGGGATTGGGAAGACGCGTTCAATAAGAGCGAGGGACCGGAAACCTACTACAAGGGCTTCATGCTTTGGTAAACATACGATAAACCAGAGGGCAGTGTCGAAAGATGCTGCCTTTTTCATTGCTAGAAAAAGTATCAGACTCACACATACCTGCCGGGCATAGAAACCTTGCGGCAGGTAAAGCAAAAGGATGAGGCGCAAAGCCTCATCCTTTTTTCAACCCTTTTACGAAAGCAGTGCGATGCGTCGTGCTGTTTTCTTTGCGATAAAAAAATATGAAGGAGAAAACAGGAGGAAACATGAAAACAAGAAGAACATGCAAAGAAAAGCTGCTGGCGGTGCTGCTTGCGCTTGCGATGCTGCTGCCTGCGGTGCCAAACCTCGGCATGGTGGATACCGCAGATGCGGCATCTGCCTACACGCTGCACGAAGCAAACGCCAGCGGCGGCGATGGCGATGCCTACCGCTTCAAATCCGGCAAGTTCATGCAGATCTATGTCGTGCGCTACAACAGTAGTATGCAAAAAGAAGAAGCGCGCCTCGAAAGAAACGGCAGCGCGACCGAGGCGCATGAGCCGATCAAAATGTATACGGCAAGCGGCGAGGAAAACTATTTGCTCTACTGCCTCGAACATGGCGTTATCCACAAGGAAAATACCCTGTACAAGCGGAAGTATAAAGATTCCGCGGTGTATTGGGCGTACAGAAAGCACGAAGGCGGCGTTGAAAACCCATATCAACTCGAAAACGTCTACAAGGTGCTGATGATGGCGCCGGTGGCGGAAAGCAAGATGCAGGAGCTGTACGATATGGGCTTTAAGGACTACCATGACTACGATCCAGGCAAACACTACACCATCACCGACTGGTATGTGGCATCGCAGATGCTTATCTGGGAATGCCAGCAGATGATGCGCGATAAGGACTTTGTGCGAAAAGAAAACGGCAACCGCTATGAAACCGGACATCGCACAGGGGTCTATACCAGCAAGATTCCGGCAGACCATTACTTAAGTAACCTTGCAGGCACGAACGCCAAGGATATCTACAACTTCATGGCATCGACCATCAAAAAGCGTGAGAACTTTGATAGAAAACTTGCGGGAAGCCTCGCAAAGCCAAGTACGATCAAACTCACACCGGAGGAAAGCAAGGCGGAAGCTATCACCAAGACCATCACCGCAGGCTCCTATCGAGGCGAATACAAGGTGGTGGATAGTAAGGGAAAAGAATTAAAAGGTGTCAAGATCGCATATGATGAGGCAAACAAAAAATATACCATTACCATCACCGATAAATCGCTGCTTGGTCAAAAATTAGAGATCAAGCATGTGGACGCAGTTTCCGAACGTGCGGAAAAATATCTGAAACAGTATGGCAGTAAATATAACCGCTACGTCTGGGAACACGCAACCAAAAGCGGGCATACCCAGGGCTTCATTTCCGGTCTCAATGACCCGACCTCCGGCTGGCTGATGATTACATCAGCGGAGGCACCGGAGCTACTGACAGACGGCTGCGTGCCGCCGGAAGTGGAATACTTTCCGACCCTTTCCATGCCGATTGAAAAAGTCGATGTAAATGTAGGCTGGGACGGCAATAACCATACCCCGATGGGCGGCGCAGGACTGGATGCAACATATACCTTAGAGCGTCAGATTGGCGGCGGCGCGTGGGAAACCATTGACGTAAGGACGCTGGATGATTTCGGCACAGCATATACCTTTAGTGACCAGCCGTTTAAGACTGCGGCAGACCTTGCGCCGTATCTGACAGAATCCAATCCGATCACAGCCTGCGATCATCCGATTTATGCTGGCGATCCGCCGGCACTTGTCGGTTATGAACATAACGGCTCCAAATGGGGAAAGCGTGTCTGGGATGTGACGGTCAATTACCGCATCACAGAAACCAGACCGGACGGTAGATATATCGACCCGGACCGGTACGCAGGTGTCAGAACCTACACCTTTTCCTATCATGCGGAATCCGAGGATACCTGTACGTTCTATTGTCATGGGGACCCTTGGAACCCGATCCGCTATACCTTCCCGTATCAAACCACGACCGGAGCGGGCGGTGCATACCAGGAGGGAGAAACAGAAACACCAAATGAAGATCTCTCCTATGATCAGGAAACCTTCGTCAACGACGAATTTAGAGGCGAGCTTCTGATCATCAAATCCAATGAACAGGAAAATCCGTTCAAGGATTCCGCACTCGGCGCGGATAAGAGTAATATCTCAAGAGCCTCCTACTGGACGATCAAACTGCTGGACGGCTTTGAGGGCATAGAATATGTGCATCTTACAAGCGAGACCCCTGCGGTGTCAGCAGAAGGCACCCATATCTTTACCGCATCGCGCGGGGTCGGGGTGGCAAATAACACCTTAAACGGCGGGCTTGGCATGAAGGTCGGCACCAACGGACAAATCCTGCTGCGCGATCTTCCTTACGGCACCTATGAACTCACAGAAGTGAAAGCAGATGATCCGAAATTCGTACTGGAACGTACCATCGTCGTCGTGTCCGAGCATGATAACGGAAACGCGAAACGAATCCCATACGGCACGCAAGGAAGCGTACCGGCAAACGGCGCGTATGCAGGCTACGGTACAAATGGAACGAACGCCATCGGCGCGAGTGCAAACGGAACCGGAGACTTCTTTAATAACCGCTATCAACTGAATATCCGCGATAAGATCAAAGAAAATGTGATCAAGATCGTCAAAGTAGACTCCGAAACCGGAAAACAGATTCCGCTGAAAGGCACGAAGATTTTCATCCGGTATAAAGGAAATCCGGATCTGACCGATGAAGAAAACGAAAAAGCCTTTGGACCGGGCGGCACCGTCTCCAAGGATATCTTAAATCGGTTCCTGCCGAACGCGGAAAGTATCAATTCCAAGAGTACGAACTATACCTTTGAACTCGATGAAAACGGGGAAACCACCATTCCGTATGAACTCCCTTACGGAAAATATGAAGTCTATGAATGGCTGCTGCCGGATGGATACTTTGTCGGGCAGTACGGGGTAGACGGACAAGGAAAAAACCATAACTTCGGGTATATCGAAGATGGCGTATTAAAATTCGGCGATACCGGAAAGTACGGCGATCACTATACCGGAGACGGGCATAAGTATGAAGATGTGGTTGCCATCTATGACGCAGACGGAAACAAAGTGGTATATAAAGACAAAGACCAGTATAGCTTTGAAGAGCTGGATCAAATGGTCACAAACCGCTATACCTTTACCGTCACCGAGCAGGATATGCACATAGACGGAAACTATTCGCAGCTCATTACCTCAAACGGTCATGCAGAAGACGCAGACCCTGCCTATGATAACAGTAACTTCCCATATAAGAAGTATTACCGTCTCATGGGCGTGTTAAATAACAGCGTCAAGGGAAAAATCGAAATCACCAAAGAGGGCGAGGCACTGGTCGGCTTCCGTAAAGAAGAAAAAGACGGGCATACCATTCTCACTCCGGTATTTGAAAAAGTCGCAAAACTGAAAAACGCAGTCTTTGGCATCTTTGCAGCAGTCGATGAAAACTTAAACGACGGCGGCGAAGGACCGGATATCTATGATGCGAAAACAGACGAAAAAATCACCATTCCAAAAAAGCTTTCCACGCATTTATCGAATGCCGTAGAGACGGTCAAAGCCTTTGTCGGAAAGTTGCTAAATCCAAAGGAATATCCGGGAAAGACAAACTATGAAACCGGGTCCTTCTCGCACGATTCCGGCGCAGAGCTTTGGTATATGCTCGAGCGTGAAGCCTCCGAGGGCAACGTGAAACGAACCATCTATGTATCCCCGGAGCAAAAGGATACGACCTATACCTACGTCTATGAAACGCAGGATGAAGCATACCGCTATCGCTATGATGTGGAAGTGATCTTAAAGAATCAGGCGGGCGGAAGAAACGTCACGAAGGTAAATGTCATTAAGACCACCAATCCGCTGACCGGAAGCGTACCGGAAATCCCGATGACCTATATGCACGGTATGGTCGGCACCGAATCGGTCGATGATGCGAAGGGCGAAATCCAAAGCTATGAAAAAGATAAGATCGACGAGTTCGACTGGACGGTCGTATCCGAGCTGGATGTGTATAAGAAGCTGTACGTTTTTGAAGCAGACGGTGAAAACGATGTCTTTATCGACGGCGTGGATACCGACCTTGCCAAGTATGCGGCAAGTCGCTATCTTGTCAAAGATTATCTCTACTATAAGCTGACGGCAGACGATCTGAAAACCGAAGAACGCGATGTGACAAAGACGGTCATCGACAACCCGGGCTTTGACGCAGACGGTGACGGAAGCTATGATGGACCGGACGATACCCCGCCAACCTATAAAGACGAAACGGTGAAGGTCACAAAGACCAAGTTCGAGTGGGAGAATGAAGGCTGGGAGCTTTCCGGCACTCCGGCAGCAGGGGACCGCGCAATCTTAAAACAAACGATAGATGGCGAAACAAAATACAAAACCGCTGTCACAGGCTACTATACCAAGGGCGAAAAGACAGACCTTGCGCAAGGTGCAGCCTATACCTTCATCGAAACAGACGCTGCGGGAAAAGAACTCCCGCCGTATACGATTCCGACCGAAGAAGGCTGGTCGCGGGTTCCTTTTACAGGCGATGCGAAAAACGATCCGCAGTATGTCATCATTTCAAAGCTTGATGCAGAAACCGGAGCCACCATTTACCGCGTCCTCTTAAACGATCTTGTCAGCTGGCAGGCGTGTACCGCAGATGGTAACTTTGAGCAGATGCGTGTACAGGTCTATGAAGCAACATACAAGCAGGAAAAGGACGATCCGGACGGCGTGACCATAGACTTTGACGGTCTGGTTGTCGATGCGAAAGCAGATCCGGAGGCAGGCGTTGCAACGACCGTCATCACCAAGCAGGCTGTGGGCGTCGCCGAAACCGTTGATGTGGGAATCGGCTACGAACAGGAAAACGCACCGGGCGTGATTACGTTCCGCACCGTACCGATCAGCGCACCGGTATATTTTTCGTGGCAGGACGGCACGAAAGCCGATATGTACTATAAAGGCGGGGTTTGCTACGCGACGATTAAGATGCCGGCCTCCGCAGTCGATCATCTGTACGAGGATATCGTACCGACCTTAAACTTCATTCACTACGACTCCGAGGGAAACAAAGTGCCGCTGAAACTCGACTGGTATTCGACGCTTTCCCCGACCAAACCGCGTGTCGAGTTTACCAGCAGAGACGGACTTGCAGGCGGCATTACAGTCGTCGCAAAACGCATCGAGTCACTGGAAGCAGGCGGCGAAACGATGTACGCCATCGAAATCGTCACCAACCAAGGCGAAGATACCCCGTTAGAGCTGACCTTTGCGGACGGCTATACCATGGATATCTACTGCGCAGAAACTGCATCCGGCAGCGGCGTTGGCGTACTGGATCTATCGAATGTCTATCAGACGACAAGATACACCCAGTCTCATCTGATTGAAACCATCACCACCGATGCAACCGGAAAAGCAGTCTCCAAGCTCCTTCCGCTTGGAAAATACATCATCAGAGAGCTGGCAGCAGGCGACAACTACCTAAATGACAGCAAAGAGCAGCTCGTAGAGCTGAAATACAAGAATCAGTTCACGCCGCTGGTGTGGAATCTGAATACCTTTGAGAACCAATACTTTACGGCGCAGCTTGATCTGTCGAAAATCCTCGAAACGGGATTCCAGTCGAACCAGTACAAACCGCCGCAGCCGGGACAGGTCGTAAAATTCGGACTGTATGCGGCAGAAGAGATCAAGGCAGCGCATAGCGGCATCCTGCAGGTTTTCACAAAGAAAATCAAAAAGGATACACTGCTTGACGTGTTCACCATCACCTACGAGGAGGGCGGCAGCATTCTGGTAAATACCAAGCTGCCGGAGGGAAGATATTACCTCAAGGAAATGAAAACCACAGAAGACCATCTTTTGAGCGATATGAAATATCACTTTGCGGTCAAGGAAGAAGCAGGGGACTACTCTGACGATACTACCTTTGACTATATAAACCATGATGGTATCTATGGCCGCTTTGTTCTCGAAGAAAAGCATCATGTCAAAACCATCATCATGGTAGAGGGGAGACTTCCGATGCCCGCAATCAGTATTGACGGACTTTCCTATCCGCTGGATCAGGACTTTACCGCTATCGATGAGAAGATCAAAATCACCGCAAATACCGACTATACCGAAATCACCGTAGATACGCAAGAAAGCGAAACGACAAATATCACCCTGCCAAACGGCAAGGTGCTTACCGTAAAACCGTCTGAAAGCGGAAACGGCTTTGACTATACGGTAGATGGTGTGACAAAGACCTTTACCCCAAGAGGCACCTATACCGTATACCATGCAGCCTATGAGGAGCTTTGGACGCCGGTCGCAGGAGAAGACCTGACAACCTATACACCGGAATTTACCTTAACAGGCGCGGGAAGCGACAAGGCAAATGTCGTGCTGAACGCAAAAATCACGCACGAACCGTCTGTTACCATTACCACCAAGGAAGAACTCATTGACCCTGCAAAACCGGAGCTGGGCTTTCATACTGTCGATGTCAAGACCGGAAACCTTACGCCAAAGGGCAATCAGATCTTCAAACACAGCGCCGTCATTTCTGTGACAAACGGCGTGGATAACGTGATCCAATCGGCCTTTACGCGCACAAGCGGCAAAAATAGCGTAACCGAAACGCTTGACCCATCGGGTCTGATCACCCTAAACACCAAGGACAAGCTGACGCTTTCGCTGATCGGTACCGATGCAGTCGTCACCGTTTCGATGGATAAGTACGGCGTGGTCAGCGCGAAAATCGAAAACGTGCTGCCGGGACTCTTCCTCGAAGATGCGCACCCGCAGATTACCTCGACAGGCGCTTTCAATCCGGCAGAGACTTTCCGCTTCGCAAAGAACGTCACCCTCGGAAGACAGGACACCTCTGCGGATAAGCTGATGATCAAGTTCAACTCCGATAACAAGGATGGCTTTGCGATTGAGAATGAGCATAAGCCGGAGGTGGAATTTGTAAAGGTGGATCAGAACGACGTAACCAAAAAGCTTTCCGGTGCAGTCTTTGAAATCTGGTCTGCAAAAGAGTCCGGAGAATGGACGGTAGAGCCGGATGTTAAACTCGGCACCTATACGACCGATGCAAACGGACATTTCATCGCAAATCTTGATTACGGCATCTACTTCTGGCGCGAAGTGCAGGCTCCGGCAGGCTATACGCCGGAGGACTACGACTATCACAGCTTCCGCATCATCAAGGGCATCCCGCAGTATCAGTTTGTGATTGGAAACGTCCAAAGACCACCGGACGAACGCATTGAAACATCTTATCAGATCGAACTCAAGAAGGTGGATAAGGAAACAAGAGAATCCCTTGCCGGAGCGGAGTTTGAACTTTGGTCTGCAAAACTTGCAGACGATGGTATCACGCTCGTGCCGGATGCAAAGCTGGTGACAAAGAACATGGTTACAGGACAGTACGGCATCGCAAGAGTCACCGTCTCTCATAAAGGAAAATTCTTCTACCGCGAGGTCAAAGCCCCGACAGGCTACGAAGCGGATACAGACTTCCATCTGATTGACACAAGCACCACCGTAGACCTCATTACGCGGGTCGAGGTGGAAAATGAGAAACTTCCGGAAGAGAAGGAAGAACCAAAGAAGCCGTATCATCCAACCAAACCGGACCAACCTCCCCAGCCTGATAAGCCGAAAAAACCGAAGGAGGTACCGAAGACGGGAGATTCTTTGCCGCTGCGCAGGATGCTTGTATTGCTCTTAGCGTCCGGACTTGGACTGCTTGCCGCGACAAGAAAGTCAAACAACAAGGAAGAGAAAAAATCTCAGCCGCGTTGGTGATTCTGCGATGGCACAAGAAAAAAATAGAAATTTGCTGTTTACTTTTCTTTCTTCGTGTGATACAATTAACAAAGTTTCACTACTTAGCAGAGAAAAGAGGACAACAAGAGATGGGAATCGTAGTAGGGATCGATATCGGCGGCAGCACGACAAAAATTGCAGGCTTTCAGGGAAAAGACATGCTGATACCGGTTCAGATTTCGGCGAACAACGCCATCGCCTCCCTGTTTGGCGCGTTCGGTAAATTTTTGTATGATAATAAACTGGCGCTGGAGGATATCCAGCAGGTCAATTTGACCGGTGTCGGCTGCAGCGCGGTCGATCAAGCCATTTACGGACTGCCGACTTACAGGGTTGATGAGTTTACAGCCAATGGCGTCGGCGGCGGCTATTTCGCGCAGGGTAAGAAGGAGTTTATGGTCGTCAGCATGGGAACCGGCACTTCCTTTGTCGGGGTCAAGGACGGCATTCCAACGCACTTGGGCGGCATCGGCATCGGCGGCGGCACGATCATCGGGCTTTCCAAGCTGATGCTGAATACCTCGGATATCGACAAAATCCAGGAGCTTGCGTTGGGCGGACAGGTCGGACACATCGATCTGCGCGTCGGCGATATCTCCGAGAAACCACTGCCGGGGCTGAATCTGGAAGTGACGGCTTCCAATTTCGGCAAAGCATCCTCCAGAGCAAGCTGCGAAGATAAGGCGGCAGGAATCGTGCACATGGTCATTGAATCGATCTGTCAGACAGCGGCATTGATCTCGCAGGGCACGAATATGAAGGATTTCATCCTGATCGGCGCGCTGACGAATTTCCCGGAGTGCGAGGCAGTCTGCGGCATGATCAAAACGCTTTTCCCGGATCTGAATTTCTATGTGCCAAAGGACGGAGAATACGGAACCGCGATCGGTACCGCTCTGGCAGAAAAATGCTGTCTGAAGCATATTGCGGGCTGATTGACTAACATAAAAAATCTCGAATTTTTACGCCAAGACCTTGATAAAACATACGGGTTTTGGCGTATTTTTGTGGGATCTACAAAGAAAAATATAAAATACATAGAAAAAAACACAAACTTTAATTGACAAACGCGATAGATGGTGCTATAACCAAAATATCTTTGCAGAAGGTTTTGGGGAGGCAGAAGAAATGAAAGAGATAAAAAAGACAACGCAACTTTACGAAGGCAAAGCAAAAAAAGTATACAGCACCAACGATCCGAATTATGTGATCGTATCCTACAAGGATGATGCGACAGCGCTGGATGGATTGAAAAAAGGCACGATCACAGGGAAAGGCGTCATCAACAACAAAATGTCGAATTATCTTTGCAGTATCTTGGAGGAAAAAGGGATTCCAACGCACTTCGTTGAAGAACTCAATGATCGCGAAACACTGGTCAAGAAGGTTTCCATCGTACCGCTGGAGGTCATTATCCGCAATATTTCCGCCGGTTCCTTCGCGAAACGCTACGGTGTAGCGGAGGGCATCGTCTTTGATGAGCCGACGATTGAATTTTCCTATAAAAACGATCAGCTGCACGATCCGCTGCTGAACGCTTATCACGCGCGCGCGCTCGGTCTGGCGACAGAAACAGAAATCGAGATGATCAAACGCTACGCCTTCCAGGTCAATGAGATTTTGCGGGAGTTTTTTTTAGAGCGTAAGGTGAAACTGGTCGATTTTAAGATGGAATACGGCAGACTGGCGGACGGCACGATCGTGCTGGCGGACGAGATCTCACCGGACACCTGCCGCTTTTGGGACAGCGAGACCAATGAAAAACTGGATAAGGACCGTTTTCGCCGCGACATGGGCGGCGTAGAGGACGCGTATCACGAAATGATGAAGCGCGTGTTCGGCGCGTAGTGCAGGAGGATAAAATGAGTAGTTTGAGAGAAGAATGCGGCGTATTCGGCGTATTTTCACCGCAGACCTCGGATGTAGCAAGCACTGCCTATTACGGACTGTTCGCGCTGCAGCACCGCGGGCAGGAGTCCTGTGGGATTGTGGTCAACGATGACGGCATCTTTCAATCCTATAAAGATACCGGACTGGTCAACGATGTATTTACCCCGCAGATTCTGGCAGAGCTTGGCGAGGGCAATATGGCGGTCGGACACGTGCGCTACGGCACGACAGGCGGCAATGACCGCAGCAACGCGCAGCCGATCGTCGTGAATCATATCAAGGGCCGCATGGCGCTGGCGCACAACGGCAATATCGTCAACTGCGAGCAGCTCCGGCGCGAACTGGAGCTGGAAGGTTCGATTTTTTCGACCACGAGCGATACCGAGGTCATTTCCTATATCATCACCAAGGAAAGACTCAAGGCGCCGTCCATCGAACAGGCGGTTAATCAGGCGATGCGGCGTGTCAAAGGCGCCTACTCTCTGGTCATCATGTCGCCGTCTAAACTCATCGCGGTACGCGATGCGTACGGTTTCCGTCCGCTTTGCTATGGCAAGACCGAGGACGGACGTTATGTTGTCGCCTCCGAAAGCTGTGCCTTGGACGCGGTCAGCGCGAAATTTATCCGCGATATCCGGCCGGGCGAGATCGTCGTCTTCGATCAGAACGGCGCACGTTCGATCACAGACCACTGCGGTGAGGCGGACGGTTCCCTCTGTGTGTTCGAATATATCTATTTCGCACGTCCGGATTCCGTCATTGATGGCTGCAGCGTGCATAACGCGCGGATGCGCGCGGGCGCGTTTTTGGCGCTCGAACATCCGGTGCAGGCAGATGTCGTTATCGGCGTGCCGGATTCCGGTTTGGACGCGGCGGTAGGCTATGCGAAGCAGGCGGGGATACCGTATGAGATCGGCTTTATCAAGAATAAGTATATCGGCAGGACTTTCATTCAGCCGGGGCAAAAGAGCCGCGAGGACAAGGTTAAGATCAAGCTGAACCCCATCGCGGACGTCGTGTGGGGCAAACGGATCGTGATGATCGATGATTCCATCGTGCGCGGCACGACCAGCGCGCGCATCGTTAAGCTGCTGCGCGAGGAAGGCGCGAAAGAGATTCACATGCGGGTTTCCGCCCCGCCGTTTTTGAACCCCTGCTATTACGGTACGGACATCGATTCTCGCGAAAATCTGATCGCGGCAAGTCACAGTGTGGAAGAAATCGCTAAAATCATCGGCGTGGATTCCCTCGGCTACCTCAGCGTGGAGAGCGTGAAGCAGATCGCCAAGGGTCTGCATGGCACCGGTTATTGCACAGCGTGCTTTGACGGAGCTTATCCGACCGAGATTCCGGAAACGACCTCCAAGAATCGTTTTGAGTCGAAGATCTCGGCGCAGGGAAAGAAGCAAGAATCCGAAGAAAAACTATGAAGTGGAGAAGATGTGCAGCTGGCGCGCTCAGCGGTTGCTGATGGCGTAGAGGATGTGCCCGAGCTCCGCGATATACAGCTTTTTTTTCGCGAGATCCCGCAGGGAAAGCATACCGACCAAACGCTCATTTTCGACGACAGGCAGACGGCGCACCGCAAATTCGGAAAATTTCATGGCCGCGTCGCGCAGTTCCTCCCTTGGCGCGGTCGTCACAGGCTGCGTGGTCATGATTTCACCGGCGGTTTTGGCGAAGCCATCCCGCATGATCACATCGCGGTCGGTGATGACACCCAGCAGATGACTCTGCGCGTCGCAAACGGGCACCATACCGACATTTTCGCTGCGCATACAGGCAATGACGGCGCTCACAGGATCTTCCGGCTTGACGGAAGTGATATAGGATGACATCAGGTCTTTGACGAACATAAGGGAAACCTCCTTGTGTGATGCGCAATCAGTAGATCAGTACAAGATAACGATACGAAAACGAAAAGACGCTTCGCGGCGTCTTTTTTGTATAGGAAATATCGCTTGCGATGTTTCCGGAATATTGACAAAAGTACCTTGCGAAGCGGCGCTTTTGGATGAGCGCCATGTGCGCATAGAGAGCTGTATTTCGTTAGGCGTACTTTTGTCCTTTGTTTTTTGCCGCTGTGTATAGGATTCGCGGCGAGGGCGATTTTTATGCGTGTCGTGAGGCAGCCAGAAAGGATCAGAGGGTTTTCGCATGATCCAGACGCCAGAAGCTCCTGGAGAACAGCAGCAAAATCGCGTAGATTTCCAATCTTCCGGCGATCATCAGGAAGGTCAGAAAAAGCTGCGAGAAGCCGTTAAACATGCCAAAATATCCGCTGCATCCCGGTGTGCCGAGCGCCATGCCGGTGTTGGTGAAGATGCCGAGCGTCGTCGTAATCGTCGTTTCCAGATCGAAATTGTTCCATGACAGAACAAGACAGGAAAAGAAAAATACCCCAAAAAACAGAAGGATATGTGTGGTAATCGCGGAAACCTTATCCGCGGACAGCGCTTTGCCGTCAACGACAACCGCCTTGACCGCGTTCGGATGAATCTGCTTGAAAATGCCGCGTTTAATCAGCTTAAGCAATACGATGATGCGGATGACCTTGAGGGAGCCGGAGGTGGACATACAACAGCCGCCGACAAACAGCAGGCTGAATAGGACAACAGTCGGAAAGGTCGGCCATTCCGGATAATCACAGACATAGTAGCCGGAGGTGGAAATAAAGGAGACAACTTGACAGAGTCCGTCCTTGATTGCCTGCCAGAGACTGGAGTAGGTGCCTGTGATCCACAGGGAGAAGGCGATCAGCAGGGTAGCTGCCGCGATAATCACGCCAAAAATTCGAACCTCAATATTCTTGAAGAGGCTCTGCGGACTGCCGCAAAGCGCAAAATAGTACAGTGTGTAATTGAGGGACGAGAGAATCGTGAACAGCATGACCACCGCGCGAATATAGGTGGAGGTGAAGGCTGCCGCGTTGCTCGAAGTGATTACTAACCCCGCAGTGCTGATGCTGCTGAAGGTATTAATCAGCGCGTCAAACGGAGAGAGCGGCCCCAGCGCGAGCAGGAGGAATTCTGCCGCCGAAAAACTGATATAGGTCAGATAGAGAAATTTTCCCGTATCCGAAAAGTGACCGCCGATTTTTTCGAGGCTTGGACCGGTGGCTTCCGCGGAAGCAATCGACTGTCCGCTGATGCCCAGGACCGGAAAGATGGAAACCAAAAGCACAAGGATTCCCATGCCGCCCAACCAGTTGGAAACCGCCTTCCAGAGCAAAAGACAGCGAGGAAGCTCATCCAGCGCGAATACGGTGCAGCCGGTTGTCGTAAAACCGGCGACGGATTCAAAATAGCAGCTGATGAAGGAGTAATCTTTGCCGCAGTAATAAAAAGGGAAAGCCCCGATAAAAGAGCAGAAAATCCAGCTCAGACAGGCAATCAGGTGGCCTTCATGAAAATGCAGTTTGATTTTGTCGAAGTGCATCTGTGTCAGAATGACGAAGCCGATACAGATACAAAAAATACTGACAGTAAAAAGGGGAGAGGCTGCCTCCCATTCCCGAAAGTGGAGTCCGACTACAGCGCAGGGCAGCATAAACAGCCCTTCTAAAAGCGTGAGAACTCCCAGTATTTTAATCAGTACGCGAAGATTGATATGCATGCCAAAGCCCCTTTACTTTGTTTTGTTTGAATTCCAATAGTAGCGCGAAAACAGCGCGAAAACCGTAATCAGCTCCAGTCTGCCGGCCAGCATTAAAAAGCCGCATACGACCGTCGAAAAATCCGACAGGATGGAGAAGTTACAAGTCGGTCCGAGCAGGTGGAAGCCGGGTCCGATATTTCCCACACAGGTGGCAACCGCCGAAAAGGTGGATATAAAGTCCAGATTATCGACGGAAACCAGCAGGGTGCCGACAAAAATGACCGCGATATAGGTCAAGACGAAGTTCGTGATTTTGATGATGACCTCGGTCGGAAGCTCTGTATCGTTGAGCGTGATCGGTACGATCCGGTTCGGATGCAGGCGCAGGGAAAAACTCCTGCGGATCAGCTTCAAACAGATCAAAACGCGGACGCATTTGACACCGCCGGAGGTCGAGGAGGAACTGCCTCCAAAAAAGAACAGACACAGGAGGACCATCTTCGAAAAGGTCGGCCAAAGGTCGTAGTCCGCGGTTATATAGCCGGTCGTCGTTATGATGGAAACAATTTGAAACGAGCTGTCCAGCAGAGAACGAAGCGGATCGTGAAAGTGCGAAAAAATCTGATTTGCCGCGAAAACCAGCAGGGTGGCTGCTCCGATAATCGCGAGATAAAAACGGTTTTCCTCATCGCGCAGGAGAGCAGCCAGCCCGCGCTTGCGAGTCATGGTCAGATAAAGCAGATTGAAATTTGTTCCTGCCAGAATCATGAACAGCAGAATGACAATCTGAATATACGGACTGTCAAAATGCGCGATACTGTTGTTGTAATTGGAGAATCCGCCGGTTCCGATCGTGCCGAAGCTGTGGAGGAACGCGTCAAAAAAATTCATGCCGCCGAGTTTGAGCAGCAGCACCTCCGCGAGCGTAAAGACCAGGTAGAGCAGATAGAGATTGCGGGCGGTATCCGAAAAATGCGCCGTCAGCTTGTCCTTGGTCGGACCCGGTGTTTCCGCGTTGGCTGCGATCTGTCCGCTGATGCCCAGCACCGGCAGCAGCGCCATCACGAAGACGACGATACCCATACCGCCGAGCCAGTGCGTGAAGGAACGCCAAAAAAGCAGAGATTTTGGCATGGCCTCGATGTCAGTCAGAATGGAAGCGCCTGTGGTACTGAAGCCGGAGCAGGATTCGAAAAAAGCATCCGCCGCCGATGGAATCGCGCCGGAAAGCCAAAAGGGCAGCGCGCCGATGACGGAGCAGAGCAGCCAGCTGACGGACACCACAAGAAAGCCATCCCGGACTTTCATTTTTTCCCGAGAAGGCTTGCAGCATTGTCTGATGATCAATCCGAAACTGAGGCATACGAGCAAAACAATCGCGAATGCCTTGGCGGAACTGTTTTCATGGTAATACACCGCCTGGATAAACGGTATCAGCATTGAGACGGCCAGCACCAGAAGCATCGCGCCTTGAATGCGGACCGTATTTTGAAATCTCGTGCCCATGCTTGTCCTTTCCTGCATTGTCCTATGTTTATCTTAAAAAACCGCGCTTGACGGTCATTAGCTTTTCGAGCTCGCCGATGTCCGAAAGCAGACAGAAAATCGTGACCTTGTCGTCTTCATGAATCATCGTCTGCCCGTTCGGAATGATGACATTGTTGCCGCGGTGAATCGCGGCGATCAAAACCCCGTCAGGCAGCTGAATCTGCGTGAGTGGAACGTTGGCGAGCTTCATGTCGTTGGTCGCGATAATTTCCATGATTTCTGCCTGTCCCTGGATCAGCAGGGAGGAAATAATGCGTTTGGAGCCCTGGATATAGCGCAGAATCGTGCTGGCGACAATGTCCAGTGGGTTCAGCACCATATCGATACCCATCTGCTCGATGAGGTCCTTGTAGCTTTCGCGGCTGACCTTGGAAATGACGTCCTCGACCTTGACCTGCTTGGCAATCAGCGCAAGCAGAAGATTTTCTTCGTCGAGACCGGTCGCAGCAATGAAGGCATCCATCTCTTCGAGATTTTCTTCTTCCAGCAGCGCCTGATCGGTCGCGTCGCCATGCAGCACCATGACATCGTCAAGATGTGTGGAAAGGTAATAGCAGCGATTCTTGTCCTTTTCAATAATCTTGACGGCGATACCAAATTCCGAGAGTCGTTTCGCCAGATAAAATCCGGTTTTGCCGCCGCCCGCGATCATGACTTTTTGCAGATCGGTATATTTGCCGCGCTCGTAGACGCGGTTGTGCAGCTCGGTAATTTCATTCTTTTCGCCGATCAGGTAGAGGGTATCATGATCCTCGACGATGGTGTCGCCATGCGGAATGATGATCTTGCCGTTTCTGGAAATCGCTACGATCAGCATGTTCGGCAAAAGATTCGGCACCTGCCGCATGGTGAGGTTAATCAGCCGGCTCATTCTGCGGACATTGAACTGGACCATGGCAACCTTGCCGCTGGTAAAGATACCGTTGGTCAGTGTGTATTTTTCGACCAGATACTTGTAGATCTCGAGCGTGATGGACAGATCCGGATTGACAATGTGGTCGATATTGAGGGTTTCCTTGATAAAATCGATCTGGTTCATGTGCTCCGGATCGCGTACGCGCGCGATGACCTTGGAACAGCCCATCTTTTTGGCGAAGGACGCGATGATCATGTTCTTCTCATCGCTGTCCGTACAGGCGATGAGAAAATCAAAGGTATCGATGTCATTACGTCTGAGCAGGCTGACCTGCTTGGCATCGCCGACGACGGTCAGTACGTCGTACTGATGGGAAATGCGATTGATGATCGCTTCGTTTTTATCTATGATGGTGATCGAGTGATTGCCTCCGGCTAGCGCGTTGGTCACTTTCATACCAAGCTTGCCGGCACCGACGATGGCTATTTTCATGAGAACCTCCGATATTGGCTTTACCGAAATTTTTCGTGTTTCGGACAAACAAAATAGATATATACATTCTAGCACATAATTTATAATTTGCAAGTCATTGCCGTTTCGTGTACAATAGAAAATACGCGAGATAGTGTTAAATCGCTGAAAAAATGAAGAAGGGACGAAACAAGCTTATGAAAATCAAGCGTTTGGTCGGCGGAAGTCTGGAGAGCAACGGCTATATCATCAGCCGCGCGCGCGGCGGCAGCTGCTATGTCATTGATCCGGGCTATGAGCCGAAACGGTTTATTACGTATATAGAAGAGGAAGAACTGCGCGTGCTGGGCGTAATTTTGACCCATCACCATCACGATCATGTGGGCGGCGCGGAAAAACTGCGCGATTATTTTAGCTGTCCGGTCATGATGCACGAGCAGGACGCGTTTCTCTATCGACGTCCGGTGGACAGATTGCTGCGAGACGGAGACGAGCTTGATCTGGATGGAGAGACGCTGCGCATTTACCATACGCCGGGACATACGCGGGGTTCGATCTGTATTCTGTCAGAAAAGAGTAAGGTGGTATTCACCGGAGATACGATTTTCGATACGGATCTGGGAAGAACAGATCTGCCGGATGGCAGCCCGCGGGATATGATTCGATCCTGCAGGGAGGTCATCAACAAATGGTCGAACGCGTATACGATTTATCCGGGGCATGACGGCTCCGCGACAATGAAGCAGGTACGCCAATATAATCAGGAATTTTTGGATTGCCTAGGGAAATGAGGAAATACATGAAAAGGAAGAACAAGACGAAAACCGAGACCGCAAGTTCCGGTCCGGTTTACGGCGGCGACTTTGATTTTGATACGATCCACATGATCGCGCTGGATCTGGACGGCACGACCCTGACACGAAGCGGGCTGACCCGCAGAACGAAGGAAACCTTAGAGGAGGCGATCCGCCGCGGCATTCAGGTGGTGATCGCGACCGGACGTGTGTATGCTTCGCTGCCGGAGCCGGTAAAAAAGCTGCAGGGGCTGCGGTACATCATCACCTCCAACGGCGCGCATATTTCGGATGCGGCGACCGGAGAGATTCTTTACTCCGATTGCATGGACCCGAAGGCAGTGGATGAAGTTTTAACGATTCTGCCGCGGGAGCCGTATCCGGTGGAGGTATTTACCGGAGGGAAAGCCTATATCGCCCGCAGCGTGTATGAGGATCTCGCGCAGAACGGCTCAGACTTTATGAGTGTAAAGTACGTAATGCGGACACGAACGCCTGTGGACGATATTTACGAGCTGATGCGGGAGCACAAAAATGCGATTGAAAACATCAATGTGCATTTTCCGGAGCAGACCGCGCGCATTCGCATGTGGGAAAGATTCGCGAAGCTGCCGCGCATGACGGTGACTTCCTCCACACACCACAATATCGAAATCGGCGGCGTGACAACCAGCAAAGCCCGCGCGCTCGCGGAAATTTGCAGCAAACTGGGATTGGAATTATCGCATGTGATGGCATTCGGCGACAGTCCCAACGATCTGGCGATGCTCGAAGAATGCGGGTTTGGCGTGGCGATGGGGAACGCCACCGAGGACATCAAAACGGCAGCCGATTTTGTGACGATTACCAATGAAGAGGAGGGAGTCGCTTATACCGTCCGCACCCTGCTTTTCCACGAAAAGGACGGCGCACCTGCGCGCGTGTCGCCGCGTGAACGCCTGCGCGCGTGGCTGCGGCGGGGAAAATAAAGGCGCATAGAGTCTGACGATTCCTGCGTGATTTTTCTGTGAAAAGTGAAAAACTGACAAAACATCTGTTTTCTATCTGTGAAAATGGATGTTTTTTTGTTCCAAAATAGTATTTGACAATAAATAGAATTTGTAGTAGTATTTAGTAAAAAGAGAAATGGAACGAAAAGGATATAATGGAATGATTAAGAAAAATAAGAAGGAGAAGGGAAACGAAAACAGGGCGTGGAACGGCGCAGAGGAATTCGCGGATGCCGGGAAGAAGGCACAAAACTATCGCAAGGCTGTCGGATACGCGGGAGAGGAACTCGCGGCGCTGCTGCTCCTGCAGCGGGGCTACCGAATCCTGGCGCGCAATTTCAGCTGTCACGTGGGCGAAATCGATATCATCGCCGAAAAAGACGATTTACTGAGTTTCGTGGAGGTTAAAACCAGACTCGGCGATACCTACGGTGCAGGCAGGCTGGCGGTCAACCGACCAAAACAGCGGCATCTGCGCGCTGCCGCGCAGGTTTATCTGCAGGAATATACAGGAAGCTGCCGCGAAATTTCCTTTGATTTGATTGAAATTCGGGCGGAACATTTGCGAGGGCTGGCGATTTAGGCGCTCCACGCAACGTCATTGTCGTGATTTCGCCAATATCAAAACGCGATATTTATTACCACATAACCAAAAACAGAAGGAAAGCTCTGAAAGAAAGAAGGGAAGAAGGAATATGTTAGCAATTACAAAAACGGCAGGTTTATCGGGGATCTGCGGGATGGAGGTGACAGTGGAGGCCTCAGCAGAACGCGGGCTCCCTGCCTATCATGTAATCGGACTCGGGGATACGGCAGTCAAGGAGTCCGCGGAACGTGTGCGCGGCGCGATCCTCAACAGCGGTTTCGCGTACCCGAAGGGCAGGATAACGGTCAATCTGTCCCCCGCGTGGGTGCGCAAAAGCGGGAGCCATTACGATCTGGCAATCGCCGCGGCTATTTTGGCGACGCAAGGCTTGCTCAGTGAGGAAAAACTGTCGGGAAAGGCGTTTCTTGGGGAGTTAAATCTGAACGGCGAGGTACAGGGGGTGCGCGGCGTGCTGCCGATGATGACCGGACTGCGCGGTAAGGCGACGGAGGTATATCTGGCGGAAAGCAACCGCAAGGAGGGCAGTCTGGCAGCCAAAGAGAGCGGCACTCGCGTGGTGGCAGTCAAGAATCTCCGGCAGATGGTCGCGATGCTGCGCGGAGAGAAGGAAAAGATCTTCTATGCGGTCGAAAGAGAAGCGGACTTTACGGAACAGGCAGAAAAAGAAGAATTCACTGTCCCGGACTTTGCGGATGTCAAGGGGCAGCAGGCAGCAAAAGAAGCCATTACGATCGCAGTCGCGGGCGGCCATGGTATTTTGCTGATCGGCTCGCCGGGGACGGGCAAAACCATGCTGGCAAGGAGGATTCCGACCATCCTGCCTGCCATGACGCAGAGGGAGCAGCTGGAAACTTCAATGATTTATTCTGTTGCGGGGAAATTGAGCGAAAGCATGCCGATCATGCGGCAGCGGCCGTTTCGTGAGCTGAACCGCACCACCACACCGGCGGGGATTCTCGGCGGAGGGCTTGACCCGCAGCCGGGAGAAGTATCACTGGCACATAACGGAATCCTTTTTATCGATGAATTCCTGGAATTCGGGCGTCAGAGGACGGAGCTGCTGCGCCAGCCGATGGAGGAAGGTGAAATTCGTCTGATCCGACGCGGACAGCATTTTGTGTTTCCGGCAGCCTTCTCATTGGCTGCCGCAGCCAATCCCTGTCCTTGCGGCTACTTGGGCGATGAGAACCATCCTTGCACCTGTACGCGCGCGCAGATCGACAAATATCGCGCGCGCCTTTCGGGACCGCTCTGTGAGCGCATCGACATGTGTGTGGAAATCCGGCGCGTCAGCTATGATTCGCTGACAGCGCCGCTGACCGGCTCCTCCGCGGAAATGCGGGAAAAGGTGCTGCGCGCGCGGGAAGTGCAAAGCGCGCGTCTGCGTGGGACGAACATCAATTGCAACGCAAAAATGCAGGCGCGGGAGCTGCAGGAATTTTGCAGACCGGACGCGGAAGGACAGGCATTTTTGAAGCTGGCTTACGAGCGATATCACCTGAGTCCGCGTCGTTATCATAAGATTTTAAAGCTGGCGCGGACAATTGCCGATGTACAGGGCGAGGAAGAGATCCGGCAGCAGCATTTAGCAGGCGCACTGCAATATACCAGATTTTTTGAAGAAGATGCCTAGACGAAAGCGTGGAGAAAGAGAGGAAAGAGCGTGGAAGAAATCAATATGCGGAACAAACGCAAAGAGAAAGCAAGCATCGAAATACGAGCTTTGCGTCAGGAAGATCCCGATTATCCGCCGCTGCTGCGCGGCATACCGGAGCCGCCGCCCTGCCTTTACGCTATCGGCGATCTCGGACTTTTGAAACAAAGAACGCTGGCGGTGGTCGGCTCCCGCAAGTGCAGTGAATACGGCAAGCGCGTTGCCATGCAGATCGGCAAAGCGGCCGCGCAGAACCGGGTCACGCTGGTCAGCGGCATGGCAAAGGGGATCGACAGCTTCGCGCATTTGGGAGCGCTGCGCGCTGGCGGCAAGACCATCGCGGTGCTTGGCTGCGGGGTTGATATCTGCTATCCGCGCGAAAACGAGAAGATTTATGCTGAAATCGCAGAGAAGGGACTGCTGCTTTCACAGTTTCCGCCGGGCATGGAGGCAAGACCTTACACCTTCCCGCAGCGAAACCGCGTTATCGCGGGTCTTGCGGAAGCTGTTACGGTCGTGGAGGCCGGCACGAACAGCGGCGCCTTGATCACCGCGGAGCACGCGGCCGCGCTCAGCAGGGAGATTTTCGCGGTGCCGGGCAATATCACCAGCGCTTACAGTCTGGGCTGCAACAAGCTGCTCATGGACGGCGCATCCCCGATTGCTGTGATCGACGATATTTTCCTAGGTATGGGGCTGACGCCTGCCGCTGATCCGGAGGAGGCTGCGGCGCTCGGCAAGGACGAGCAGCTCGTGTACCGCATGATACAAAAGCAAGGGGAGACGAGCATTGATGATCTCTGTCAAAAACTGCAAAAAGATTCGGTCTATGTGACGGGGATTCTCAGCGTTTTGGAGATCAAAGGACTGGTTGCGTACCATTTCGGAAAAATTTTTATTGCAAAATGTTAAGTTTTATACTGCCTGCGGTTGACAAAAAGAAAAAACGGAGATATACTCGGTATATAGTTAAGCACATTAACTATTAAGATACTTAATTAAACGAAAAGAAGGTGAAAACATGGAGGTTCAGGATGCAGGATAAAGGAAAAAAATATGAATTGTTCTGTACCGCATTGGACAGTCTTGACCGGGGCACCGCGCTGATCAACGCATATGACGCGCTTCTTCACGATTACGGCGGCGTGGTCCTGTTTCAGGCGGAATCACAGATGATCAAAGCCATCGGCAGCCATCCGGGCATTACCGCGGCAGAATTGACTGACTTGTTTGAAAAGACTGCCAGCGCCTGCTCACAACTGATACGCAAACTGAAGGCCAAAGGGTGGGTTGTGCAGGAACGGAACCCCGATAACAGTCGAGAGTATCATCTGTTTCTGACAGATGACGGCAAGACGATTTTCGAAAAGCACCGCGCGTTTGAGGAAAATTGCTATCAGAGAACGTTTGAAATGCTGGCATCTGTTACGGAGGAGGAACTGCAGGCTTATATCCGCGTGCAGGCCTTGTTGAACAAGGCTTTTGCGATGGATGTGCAGGAGAGCCGGACCATATGATGTCCGCGGTCCTGTTCGCGCGCGTCGGACAGCTGCCTGCTTCACAAAAAATCGCGCATTATATCAAATAAGATGAAAGACAAGCAAAGTAAAAGAGAAAGGAGAGGTATATTGCCGCCGATCTGTAAAACGGACGGAACAATGTACCGGTAAAAACAATGAATTACAATTTTGACGAAATCATCGACAGAACCGGAACCAACTCAGAGAACGTGGAGGGGTGGAGACCCTATATTTTTCATTGCGGCCCGGAGAAAAAATTCCCGTATGCAGATGATGAATTTATCAGAATGTGGGTCGCGGATATGGAGTTCGCGGTCGCACCTGAGATCCGTCAGGCCATTATCGATCGGGTGGACCGCAAGATCCTCGGATATACCTGCGTTTTCGATGACGGATATTATCAGGCGTTAAACGGCTGGTGCATGAAAAAATATGATTGGAGTTTCAAAAAAGAAGAACTGACCTTTTCACCCGGCGTGATCCCGGCGCTGTATCAGTTGGTGGAGGATCTGGTGAAACCATACAATGGCAAGGTGCTGACCTTGACACCGGCGTATGGATTTTTCCTGCATGCGTGTGAATATAACGATGTGGAGCTGGTGACCTCCCCGCTGCAGAAGCAGGGCGGCGCTTTCCGCGTGGACTGGGAGGATTTCGAGAAGAAAGCAGCGGACCCGACGGTGAGAATGGTGATGCTTTGCAATCCGCACAATCCGTCCGGCCGCGTCTGGTCAGAAGAAGAACTGCAAAAAATGGCGGAAATCATTGAGAAAAACGATCTGTGGGTCGTTTCGGACGAGATCCACTGCGACTTGATCCGCACCGGTATCAAGCACATTCCGCTTGGCAAGATCATGCCTGATTACAACAAACTGATCACCACCATGTCCGCAAGCAAAACCTTTAATCTTGCCGGCATGTTGTTTTCTAATATCATCATTCGTTCAGAGGAAGAACGCGCGCGTTTCAATCAGAGGGATAAAAATATCGGCGCTGCGAATCCGCTGTCCATCGCGGCGCATAAGGCTGCATATGAGCAGGGGGATCAGTGGCTGACGGAACTGAAACTGTACATCGACGATAATATGAAAGCGGTCAAGGAGTTCTTGACACAGCATCTTCCTGATGCGGAATTTGAAATTCCGGATGCCACCTATTTCGCATGGGTCGATCTGCAGAAGGTGCTGCCGGATGTTGAGGATCTGCCGATGTTCTTCGCAAACAACGCAGGTGTGCTGCTGGAGAGCGGCGATCAGCTGTTTGTAGGAAATGCCAAAGGCTATGTCCGGCTGAATCTGGCAATGCCGAGAGCGATGCTGATGACCGGGCTGGAGCGCATCGCAGATGCAGTAAAAAAGCATCGCGCGTAGACCGCCTGCGGCAGGGACATGGCAGGCCCGGAGCGCCTTGCCTGCCATGTCAGAAAAATTTTTATTGCAAAATGTTAAATTTCGTACTATTATATGTGTTATTATATAGACTAAAATGGGAAATGTAAGATAAGCATAGAAGGAAAATAACGTTTTGTGGAGGAAACATGGCAACGCAAACAGCGAAAAAAACAACGACAAAAGCAAAAACAGACGCCAAACCGGCGAAATCGACGAGCGCGAAAAAGGCAGGCGCCAAATCCGCTGCGAAAAAAACTCTGGTGATTGTGGAATCTCCGTCCAAAGCCAAAACAATCGGTAAATATCTGGGTTCATCCTACAAGGTCATCGCGTCTGTCGGGCATGTCAGAGACCTGCCTAAGAGCAAACTCGGCATCGACGTGGCGAACGATTTTGAGCCGCAGTACATTCCGATTCGCGGTAAGGGCGATTTAATCAAGGAACTCAAAAAAGAGGCGAAGGCTGCCGGAAAAGTCTATCTGGCAACCGACCCGGACCGCGAAGGAGAAGCAATCTCCTGGCATCTGGCTTTCCTCTTGGGACTGGACCCGGATCAGCCATGTCGCATCGTGTTCAACGAAATTACAAAGGACGCGATCAAAAAGGCTGTCAAAGCACCACGCGCCATCGATCTCGGTCTGGTGGACGCGCAGCAGGCCAGACGTGCGCTGGATCGCCTGGTGGGTTATCAGATCAGTCCGCTTCTTTGGCGCAAGATACGCAGAGGCCTGAGCGCGGGACGTGTACAGTCCGCGGCACTCAAAATCATCTGTGACCGCGAAAACGAAATACAGAATTTCAAACCGCAGGAATACTGGAATATCCAGGTCAAATTCAAAAAGGGAAAACTCTTTGCCGCGAAGGTCGCCGAATATCAAAAGAAAAAGATCAGCATCGCGAGCAAAGCTGAGGCAGACAAGGTGCTCACAGATCTCGCGGCCGGCAGTTATCGGGTCGCAGCCATCGTGCGCAGGGAACGGCAGCGTAAACCTTTCGCGCCGTTTACCACCAGCAGTCTGCAGCAGGATGCCGCCAACAAGCTGAATTTTACGACCAAAAGAACGATGATGGTCGCGCAGCAGCTCTATGAAGGCGTGGAGGTTAAGGGCGCGGGAACGGTCGGTCTGGTCACCTATATCAGAACCGACTCGGTGCGTATCTCCGAAGAGGCCAAAGACATGGCGCGCGCCTACATCGAAGAAAACTTCGGGAAACAGTATACCGCGCAAAATATCTATACAAACAAGAAAAAGGATATTCAAGACGCGCATGAGGCGATTCGCCCCAGCAGACTTCAGTTGGATCCCGAATCCATCAAGGAATCGCTGAGCAAGGATCAATATAATCTGTATAAGTTAATCTGGACGCGCTTTTTGGCCAGTCAGATGGCGCCCGCGATCTTTGACAGTATGCAGGTCAGCATCGAAAACGGCGAGTACGGTCTCAAGGCATCCGGTTCTAAGCTGATCTTTGATGGTTACCAAAAGGTCTATTCCCCGAATCTGGATGAGGATAAGGATAAATTGCTGCCTGAACTGGACGAGGGAGAAACCCTCAAGGCGGAGGAGATTCTGCCGGAGCAGAAATTCACCGAGCCGCCTGCGAGATTTACCGAGGCGAGCCTGGTAAAGGAGCTGGAGGAAAAGAACATCGGCCGTCCAAGTACCTACGCGCCGATCATCGCGACGATCTTGGAGAGAAAGTACATCGCGCGCGAAAAGAAAGTGCTGGTGCCGACCGACCTCGGATTTTTGGTCACCCAGCTGATGGAGGAATACTTTAAGGAAATCGTCGATACCGGCTTTACCGCTGAGATGGAAGACAAGCTGGACGATGTCGAAACCAAGAACTTGAATTGGAAGCAGGTCGTTCGTGATTTTTACGGACCGTTTGAAAAGGAGCTGGAGGTCGCGGATAAAGCCATCGAAAAGGTGGAATTGCCGGAGCAGATCACTGACGAGGTCTGCGAACTGTGCGGCAGGCCGATGGCCATCAAATCCGGCAGGTTTGGTGAATTTCTTGCCTGCACCGGCTATCCGGAGTGCAAGAATACCAAGCCGATCGTGAAGGCAACCGGTGTCAAGTGCCCGGATTGCGGCGGTGATATTGTCGCCAGACGCGGACGTTCCGGCAAGATCTTTTACGGCTGCAGCAATTATCCGACCTGCACGCGCGCGTATTGGTACAAACCAACCGACCGCAAGTGTCCGCAGTGCGGAGAACTTTTACTGGAAAAACACACAAAGACCACGAAATATGCATGTTCCAATGATAAATGTGGATATAAGGAATAAAATAGGAGGCTTATAAGGAAATGGTACAATTTCATGCAACCACGATCTGCGCGGTCAGACGCGGACCGGACGATGTCTGCATCGGCGGTGACGGACAGGTAACAATGGGCGAGCACACCATTATGAAAAACGGAGCAAAAAAAGTCAGAAAAATCTATAAGAACACCGTTGTGACCGGCTTCGCGGGTTCTGTGGCAGACGCCTTCGCGCTGACAGAAAAATTCGAAAAAAAACTGGAGGAGCATGGCGGAAATCTCAAAAAAGCGGCGGTCGATCTGGCGCAGATCTGGCGTTCCGATAAGGGTATGCGCAGCCTGGAGGCGCTGATGATTGTTGCGGATAAGGATTCTATGCTGGTTATCTCCGGCAACGGTGAGGTCATCGAACCGGATCAGCAGTTTGTAGCCATCGGCTCGGGCGGCAATTTCGCCTACGCCGCAGCCAACGCGCTGTTCAATAACACCGATCTGGATGCAGAAGCCATCGTGCGCGAATCTCTGCGCATCGCGAGCTCCATCTGTGTTTACACGAACAGCAATATTTCCGTAGAAAGATTATAAGGAGGTTCCCCTATGGCAGTAAAGAGCAAATTGTACAGTATGACGCCGAAGGAAATCGTAGCGGAACTGGATAAATATATCATCGGACAGGAGGACGCAAAAAAATCCGTAGCCATCGCACTGAGAAACCGCTATCGGAGAAGTCTGCTTTCCGAAGAAATGCGAGAAGAAATCACCCCGAAGAATATCCTCATGATGGGACCTACGGGCTGCGGTAAGACTGAAATCGCCTGCCGTTTGGCAAAGCTGATGGACGCGCCGTTCGTCAAGGTAGAGGCAACCAAGTTCACCGAGGTCGGTTATGTCGGTCGTGATGTGGATTCCATGGTACGTGACCTCGTGGAGGCGTCCATGCGCGTGACCAAGCAAAGCAAGTTAGAAGAAAAATACAGCATCGCCGAGGAAATCGCCGAGGAAAAAATCGTCGAGGCGATCATTCCGGGCAAGAACAAGAAAAAAACCGGACAGGGCAAGAATCCGTTTGACTTCATCATGAACAGCGGCGGTTATCCTAGCCAGAAGCAGCAATATCTGGACAGCCAGTCCTCAAAGGACGGAACCGCGCCGGAGGAAAACAGCGTGGAGATGGCCAGAGAGCAGGTCAGACAGCAGCTGCGTCAGGGGCTTTTGGAGGAACAGTATATCGAAATCGAAGTGACCGATGTACCGAAGGGTAACCAGCTCGATATGAGCAATGAGGGCATGAGCATCGCGATCGGTAATATCTTTGGAGATCTCATACCGCCAAAGACCAAAAAGAAAAACTGCAAGGTCAAGGATGCGCGCAAAATCCTGCGTGAACAGGAAGCGCAGAAGCTGATCGATATGGATCAGGTTACCGATGAAGCGATCGAGAACGCGGAGCAGAACGGCATTATCTTTATCGACGAGATCGATAAAATCGCCTCCGGTTCCCGCATGACCTCCGGCGCGGATGTTTCCCGCGAGGGCGTGCAGCGTGATATTCTGCCGATTGTCGAGGGCAGCGTGATCAACACCAAATACGGTCCGGTGCGCACCGATCATATTCTGTTCATCGGCGCGGGCGCGTTTCATATCGTCAAGCCGACAGATCTGATCCCGGAGCTGCAGGGTCGTTTTCCGATTCGTGTGACGCTCGATAATCTGAGCAAGGCGGATTTCGTGGAGATTTTGACCAAGCCGGAAAACGCGCTGATCAAACAGCACAAGGCGCTTTTGGAAACCGAGGGCATCGAGGTGGAATTCACAGAGGGCGCCATCGATCAAATCGCGACGATTTCCTTTATGATGAACGAGCAGACGGAGAACATCGGCGCGAGAAGACTGCATACGATTCTCGAAAAACTCCTCGAGGATATTTCTTTCAATATTCCGGAAATGAACGAGGAGAAGCTGACCATCGACGAGGACTATGTCAAAGATCGATTCAAAGAAACCATCCATGCGGAGGATTTGGACCGTTATATCTTGTAAACATCAAAGCACGCGCGGACCGAAAAATCCGGTATCCGCGCGTTGCCGCATCAAAATATGGGCAGAGAATTTTTAGAAAAAATCAGAAAAATGAACTGGGTACTCAGTGAGAGTACGACAGGCAGCCTCTCTTATACGGATCTGAGCCGGATTATGAGCGAGCTGATTCACGCCAATACGTATATCATCAACGCGCAGGGGCGTGTGCTCGGCGTGGGCTATACGAACGCGGAGGACGACACCTCCACCTATATCGACGAACTGGGCTTTGAAAAAATTCCGGAGGCGAACAATCGCAATCTGCTGAAGCTCACCGAAACAAAGGTCAACCTGCTCGGTGAGAAACTCAAGGAAATTCTGGGCGAGGATTATCCGCAGAGCGGCAAATACCACATGTTCATTCCGTCCGTCTGCGGCGGTAAACGAATCGGAACGATTCTGCTCGCGAAGTACGGCGCGGCGTTTACGGACGAAGATGTCGCGCTCGGCGAATACGGCGCAACCGTTGTCGGACTGGAAATCCAACGCAAGGATCAGCAGGCCATGATTCATGAACGCAATCTGCGTATGGCAGTGGACATGGCCATCTGCAGTCTTTCTTACTCGGAGCATGATGCGCTGCAGCGGATCATCGCGCAGATGGAGGAAGACGAGGACGTGATCATCGCCAGCAAGATCGCCGCCAAATACAAGCTGACCAATTCCGTCATCGTCAGCGCGCTCAAAAAAATGGAGAGCGCGGGCATTCTGGAGACCAAATCGCTCGGCATGAAGGGCACTTATATCAAGGTCGTAAACCCTTATCTCAAAAAAACACTGACCGCCTGACGATATCGGCGCGGCAGTACAGCAATACAAAGTCGGAACCAACCCCCTCGGCATCGCATAAACTGTCTGAGGGGGCTTTTGTATGATGCGCAGAGCGGGAGTGATCATTTTGGGGATTCTGATGGTGATGGGCGGGAGCCTGTGGCTGTTCAAGGATGCTTATGGGAAAAATATTGCGGGTGCGGCAGAGGACATCGCTGTCAACATGGTCGCGCTCAAGATCAATCAGAGCTTAAAAAAGGGCTTCTGCAGTGAGGCATTTGAGGGGCAGCTTTTGCGCGTGGAGCGCGATGACAGCGGCAATATCCAATATATAGAGCCGGATACAAGGCTCATAAACCGGCTCGTCATGGATTTTGCGGGCGGCGTGAAGGAAACTTATGACCCGGACGAGATCGAATGCTGTGAGGTGAATCTGGGCGTGATGACAGGCAGCCGTTTTCTGTCGCAGCTACCGTTTCGGGCAACGGTTAAGGTCCAGCCGCTGAGTCTGACGAAGATCACCTGCAGCACAGGCTTTGAGACGCAGGGCATCAACCAGACGCGCTACTATGTGCAGTGCAATGTGGAGAGCCAGGTGCGCGTGCTCGCGCCGTTCACCAACAAGACCGCAGAAATTAACCGAAGCTATCAGATCGCCGAAGCCGTCATCGTCGGACGTGTGCCGGACAGCTACGTTGTCGTGCCGCAGGAAAGCATTCTCGATGCGGCAGAATTTTGAGGAAAGCACAGGGGGCTGTCGCCTTGGCGGTTTTTCCGTTAAAGCGACAGCCCCCTGTTACAGGTATTAGGATATATCCGTATGATATTACGATAAAATTAATTTTGTAAAATGATTGCTTTTATGTCGAACCTTAAGCAGTGAAAATAAGATGTGCCAATGGGCAAACGATCAGTAAGCTGATGATGGTTCTTTCTAAGAAAATCACGAATAATTCCCAAAGCTTAACCGGAAGGTTAGAGCCAAGAATCAGACCGCCTACCTCAGAGAGGTAAATCAGCTGTGTGACGGAAACAACCGCAACGATGAATCTGGTCATAGCGCTTGTAATCGTCTCTGCGGCGATGATGGACGGCGTAAGCATATCTGTGAAGCCGACAATCATGGTTTTGGACGCAGCTACAGCTTCCGGAACCTGCAGAAGCTCAAGCAGCGGCAGGAACGGTTTTCCGAGAATTTCGAAAATCGGGGTGTAGTTCGCAAGAACCAGCGCGATCGTACCGATGGCCATAACGCTAGGCAGTACGCCGAACCACATGCCAACGGCGTTTTTCAATCCGTTTTGTAAGAATTGACCGATTCCCTGGTTTTCGGAAACACGCTCTAAAGCGAGGGCTTTACCGTATTCAAGCGAAGAATGATATTCCGGCGGAATGCTTTCTGACATCGCATTCCCCTCTACCAGATAATCGTCCTTTTTCAAGGAAAGCGGCGGGATTCTCGGGCAAATAATTGCGCAGACGATACCAATCAAGCAGATGATCAGATAGTAAAGACCGAAGTATTCCATCAAGTCTACTTGCTGCAGTACAACGATACTGAACGTAATGGATACGGCTGAGAAGGTTGTCGCGATGACGGACGCTTCTCTTGCGGAATAGTAACCGCCTTCATACTGGTTGCAGGTCAGCATAACGCCGAGCGTTCCGTCTCCAATCCAGGACGTAAAGCAGTCAACCGCGGCACGACCCGGAATTTTGAACAGCGGACGCATCACCTTTGTCAGCAGTGCACCCACGAATTCCAGGAGACCGAAGTCCAGCAGAAGCGGAAGCAGAAGTCCCGCGATCGCAAAGATGATGACCAGCACAGTCAGCAGATCGCCGAGCACGAAGCCGCCAGTATCTGCAGATGTGAACATGTGCAGGAATCCGGTGTTCTCGTCTCCGGCCTGAACGCCAAGGAACGTCAGCCAGATAAAGATTGCGCCGAGCACTCTGATAACGACCCAAATGATGCTGACAGAAAACGTATCCTTGAGAATCGGATGTTCTGTGATAAATTTTGGCGTAGCCAGTGAAAGAACTGACATGATTGCGGAAACGGTGACGATTCCCACGCACAGTACCGGCAGAATACCGCCGATCGCGTTTCCGATCATATCCGCAAGAATCTTAACGGCAATCGTCCAGCTGCCGTCAAACTTTACCGGAATCATAAACAGAACGATACCGACAATTGACGGAACGAGGAATTTTGCCATGAGATTACTCTTATTCTTCTCCATATAATCCTCCTATGTAATATCATACATTACCTCAGCTCTTATTATACAACACTTTTTGCACAATGTATACACATTTCTTAACAAAATCTTCACGAAATCTTTTTCTCATTTTACGAAAAGTGTGAAAAAAAGATTAACAGCGAGGTTTTTCGCTTTTTGCAAAAGGAGAATGATGGATTTTTGGGACGCGAAAAGCGTGGATTTTAGTTGGAAGGGAAAGAGGATAGTGTAAAATAGTTGTGGAGTTTTTAGAGAAAAGAAAATAGAGATTAGCTCCAATGTGTTAAAATAAGAATTTGGTAAAACACTAACCAAAGGAGAAATCTCTATGGAAAACATTATA
>Ga0129310_1000423_pt1 | contig 52584 bp, 48 predicted proteins | sample Go1ome_2_FD_94433 | JGI IMG/M metagenome (GOLD analysis project Ga0129310, IMG submission 94433) | Western lowland gorrila individual fecal microbial communities from Wisconsin, USA - Go1022A metagenome | ecosystem: Host-associated > Mammals > Digestive system > Large intestine > Fecal | place...
CGCACCTGCCAGCACGTAGCGGTACATAGGACTGCACAATACGCAGTCCAAGAACCGACGTGCTTCTAGGGCCGCACATAAAACAAGGACAGAGGCTCCATTTTCACTGTACTGAAATCCTGCCTGCAAGGAACCGGAGTCTGGTGCATGTCAATCCTTCCCCTCATCAAATTCGGTTTGGGAAGATGAAAAACTGTAGTAGCCGGAGCTTCTGTCATATACTCCTGTGGGGCTCTAGAAGCACGTTGGCACTTAGGCTGTGTTCTTTACAGCCTTACGTGCCACTACGTGCTGGCAGATGCGAGAGCTTGCCACACAGGAGTCATATGACAAGAAGCGACGGCGGACAGAGCTATCTCCACAAACCGCAACTTGCCAAAGTAATAAGCTGTGCGAGCTTTCAGCTGCTGCCACACAATAAAAATTAATTTTTTAGAAGAACGTAGTTGACAAATATTTTAATATCTTTTATTATGGGAATATAAGCAAGTGATTAACTACATACTCCTATTTACGGGGTGTAACATTGAGTTGGCATAACCCGGACATGTGAAGATCTATAAAGATTTTTTTCGTGTCCGGGTTTTTTAAACTCTATGAATAAAAATCACGGCATCGTCAAAAACAATAATAGAAAAAGAAGGGAGAAATGAACTATGGTATCATTCAAGTACACAATCACAGACGAGGTAGGAATCCACGCAAGACCGGCAGGAATCTTAGTAAAAGAGGCTAAGAAATATCCTGCAACCATTACATTAAAGACAGCAAAGGGCAGCGCTGACGCAAGAAAGCTGATGGCGATCATGGCTCTTGGCGTAAAGCAGAATGATGAAGTGACAGTTGAAGTAGAAGGCGAGAATGAGGAGCAGGCAGCAAAAGAGATTCAGGCATTTTTTGAAGCAAATTTATAAGCCTGAGAAAGAAGGAGCTTATGGAAAAGTATACGGGAAAAAAGGTTTTTAATGGGGTTGCGATCGGACCGATTTTCTTCTACTCTAAAGATTTGGGTCAGATTGTGCGAAGACATGTGGAGGATGTTCAGGCAGAACTGGCACGCTATGAGGCGGCCAAGGAGACTGCGATCGAACAGCTTCAGGAATTATATGAGAAGGCAGTTCAGGAAGTCGGTGAGGTGAACGCACAGGTATTTGAGGTTCACAGTATGCTGCTGGAGGATGATGATTATAATGATTCGATTACCAATATGATCACATCACAGGAGGTAAATGCAGAGTATGCAGTTGCCATGACCGGAGATCATTTTGCTGAAATGTTTGCGAATATGGATGATGAATATTTTCAGGCACGTTCGGCAGATATTAAGGACATTTCCGACCGGGTGGTATCTGTACTGACCGGAAAGGGAAGTACCGGAGAACTGGGAGCCGAGCCGGTGATCGTGGTTGCCGATGATCTGGCACCAAGTGAAACGGTAAAAATGGATAAGAGCAAGCTTCTGGCATTTGTAACAGAGCATGGCTCTACGAATTCTCACACTGCGATTCTTGCAAGAACCATGGGGATTCCGGCGCTGATCGGAATTCAGATCCGAAAGGAGTGGGACGGAAAGCTTGCAATTGTAGACGGTAAAGAGGGAATCCTGTATGTGGATCCGGATGAGACAACGATTCTTGAATATCGGAAACGCAAGGAAGAAGAGGAAGAACGGAATCGTCTTTACCAGACAATGAAGGGAAAAGAGACTGTTACACAGTCCGGACAGAAGGTACATTTATATGCCAATATCGGGAATGTATCGGATCTGGCAACTGTTCTGATGAATGATGCAGAAGGAATCGGTCTGTTCCGGAGTGAGTTTATTTATCTGGAGTCCAAGGATTATCCGACAGAGGAAGAGCAGTTCCAGATTTATAAGCGCGTGGCAGAGACCATGGCCGGCAAGAAGGTCATTATCCGTACACTGGATATCGGGGCCGATAAGCAGGTGGATTATTTTGATCTGGATAAGGAGGATAACCCGGCGCTTGGCTTCCGGGCAATCAGAATCTGTTTGTCTAGACCGGAAATATTTAAGACACAGCTTCGCGCATTGTTCCGTGCCAGCGCATTCGGAAATATTGCCATTATGTATCCGATGATCACTTCGGTAGAAGAAGTAGAGCAGATTAAGGAGATTTCTGCACAGGTGAAGGAAGAACTGCGGGCAGCAGGCGTTCCGATCGGAGAAGTAGAAGAGGGAATCATGATCGAGACACCGGCAGCGGCGATCATCAGCGATCAGCTTGCAAAGCATGTAGATTTCTTCAGTATCGGAACGAATGATCTGACCCAGTACACACTGGCCATCGACCGTCAGAATCCGAAGCTGGATGCATTCTATAATCCGCATCATGAGGCAATTCTCCGACTGATCCGTATGGTTGCAAAGAATGCACATGAGGCAGGCATCTGGGCCGGTATCTGCGGAGAACTGGGTGCTGATATGGAATTGACAGAGACATTCCTGGAAATGGGAATTGATGAATTATCGGTATCTCCTGGATGTGTACTCCCGATCCGCCAGATTATCCGGGACGCAAAATAAAATAATAGAGGATAAATGATATGAGTAAATTGGTATTTTTTGACATTGATGGAACTTTACTGGACTCTGAAATGCAGGTGCCGGAAAGCACAATGCAGGCTCTGCATCGGTTAAAGGAGAATGGACATAAAATCGCGATTTGCAGTGGCAGACCGTACTCGATCATTTATCCTTTTTTATTGGAGCTGGGGTTTGATGGCGTTGTGGCATCTGCCGGTGCTTATATCCGGAAAGGAAATGACGTGATCTATCATAGTACACTGGAGCAGTCAAAGCTGCAGGAGCTGGTGGACCTGTTTGATCGTCATGGGGCGGCTTATTTTCTGCAGGGATATCCGGGACGTTTCCTGACTGCTGCAAGCAATGCGGTTATGGCACAGGCATTGTCAGGCGGAAAGACGGCTGACAGTATCCGAAAGGATATGGTGGTGTGCGAGAACCCGGCTGTAATAAAGGATCTGGAATGTGGTGTATATTTCCATGCGGATGCGACTGTGGATGAGTTACAGAAAGAGCTGGATGCGAGGACCGATGGATATTTCAAACTGACAGGCTGCAGCTTTGGTGACGATATTATTTATTCCGGTGAGATGACGAAGCGGGGAGTGAATAAGGCTACCGGAATGCAGCGACTGCTTGATTCCATGGGACTGAGCAGGGAAGACTCGGTGGCATTCGGTGATGGTTCCAATGATTATGAGATGATTGAATATGCAAAGACCGGAGTTGTAATGGGCAACGGTCTGCCGGGCTTAAAAGCACAGGCAGATTATGTTACTACGGATATTCATGCGGATGGTATCTGGAATGGACTGAAACATCTGGATTTGATCTAGTATTATTCTTATTTTCCATATTTTTTCCATATAATGAGTGAAAGGATGGCGGTCAGGAGCTCTGTGACAGGGAAGGACCACCAGACTCCGGTTGCTCCGGCAAGCCGGCTTAAAAGAAAGGCTGCGGGCAGCATAATAATGATATAACGGGACAGGGAGATCAACAGGGATGGAAGCCCCTTTCCCAATCCTTCCAGGGCACCGGAGCAGGTGACAGAGATGCCCGATATAATGAATCCGAAGCTGATGATCTGGAGGGCTTTTGCACCGGTGGAAACAACGTCCGGATTCTGGGCGAACAGGCCGAAGATCTGCTGAGGCAGAATCAGGGACAGGGCGGTTCCGACTGCCATAATACCCATGATCAGGATCAGAGAGGTCCGGAAAATCTGCTGTACCCGCTTCGCCTCACCGGCACCGGAATTATAGCCGACCAGTGGACGGATGCCCTGTACCATGCCGTTTGCGGTCAGGTAGATAAAGGTCTGTAACTTATAATAAATACCGAGAATCAGTACATATTGTCCGGAAAATGCGGTCAGAATCTGATTTAATACGGAAACCTGAACGGAAGGCAGAGCGGTATTCAGGGTGGCCGGGATTCCGACCTGATATAAACGGCCGATCAGAGACGGTCTCCATTTCAGATATTTTGGGTGTGCATGAACCGGGATCGGGCGCAATGCCAGGATAATAAGATAGATTAAAAGGGTCAGACACTGGCCAATGCCTGTGGCATAAGCGGCACCCCGGATACCCATGGCCGGAAAAGGACCGATTCCGAAGATCATAAGCGGATCCAGGATAATATTGGCAACACAGCCACAAATCATGCTGAACATAGAAACCTTCATTTTTCCCACTGCCTGAAACAGCTTTTCGTAACAGATTCCGACATTTACAAATACTGAAAAAAGAAAGACGCGTCTGGAATAGGTCAGTGCCAGATTAAGGATATCACTATCTGAGGTAAACATGCGCAGGAATGCAGGCATGATCAGGATACAGATAATGGTTAACAATATGCCGTGAATGAGGCTGAGAAGAACACCGAAGCTGGCGGAGGTATCTGCGTCTTCCTGTTTCTCGGCGCCCAGGAAATAAGCAATACTGGCATTAACACCGACACCGAAGCCGATGGCAATGGCATTGATCATATTCTGAATCGGAAAGACAAGGGATAGTGCGGTCATGGCTTCATCACTGATCTTGGCAACGAAATAACTGTCAACAATATTATAAAGCGAATTCACTGCCATGGAGATCACCATAGGAAGCGCCATGGATAGGATCAGCGGCAGGATCTTGCGTTCTTTCATAAATGTCTGGTTCATAAAAACTCCTTTCTGTCGGACATAAAAAAACACATAACAGATTGACTGTTATGTGGCGAAAAGATGGCACAATGCCCGGAAAAATCCACAAATGGTTTTAACAATAGTCAGACTAGCAGAGAAAGTGCTATTTGTCAACACAATTCATAGTAAGAACCAATGCGGATCGCACGGGCATCGGAACCGTGACCAATCTCTGCGGTTTTAGCAATCGGCACCTGTGGACCGGCGAAGTTACGGACCAGAGTCGGCATATCCGGAACATAGCCATGGCGTTCCATGGTTGTGAAGGTACCGAGCAGGATTCCGTTCACAGCCCGGAAGGCACCCAGCTGTTCCAGCTGGCTTAAATAGGTGATCATCTGTGGGATTCTGCCACCCAGAGCCTCCAGTAGTAGGATTTTACCATTCAGATCCGGAAAATAAGGAGTCCCTGCGAGTTTCAGAAAACAGCGGATATTTCCGCCGACAACAGTGCCGGACATAGAAGTACCCTGCAGAAAGTCATAGGAAAAATGGAACAGCTCCTCTTCATTCCGGAAACGAGCCTGTTGTAAGGAAGCATTTTCTCCAATCAGATTCCGGATCTGGTAAAGGACGGAAGGTTTCCCTGTCTTAGTATAAATCGCATTGATAACAGTTGTCAGGTCGCTATAGCCCCAGAAGGTGGCGGAACTTTCCCGGATCTCGTTATAATTCAGGTGGATGAGAACCTCATTTGCCATATCTCCACCGGAAATATCATAGATATTCCGCATTTCCGGATCATTAAAAAGCTGCATGAGGGCATCGCCGCGTTCTGTTCCACTGCCGGACAGACCACATTCATCTGAGAAAAGATACGGACTGCAGACAGACTCCTGCCCCAGATCACGGAGGGTCTGCTGTAGAGCAGCAAGCTCCGGACGGAAGCTTACCGGGTGTGGGTTGGAGCAGGCGGTAATACCGACCTTAATGGGAGAAACAGTCTGTGAAATCAAAATCCGGCACCTCATTTCTATCATAGTAAACATAATAATCGGAGAAATAAATCTTTGTCTGTAAACAAGCGTAGCATAGATGTACTATAAATTCAATCCAAACAAAAATGAAGAAAAACTGACAGATCGGAGAATGAATTGACACAAGGATGGAATATGTTATATTGGAATTATAAGAATATGTAGAATAGGAGTGTTAATATTCTGACAAGAGAACGGGAGGATTTCGTATGAGAAGAATTAAACTTTTTAAGAAGACAGTGATAGCCGGAATGCTGATGGCCGGGATGGGAATGTTGGGTGCCTGCGGTCTTAGATCGGTGCCGTCACATATGGATAAGGTAGGAAATGGAGAAATTGCCACAGTATCCACCAGCGCAGAAATAACTTCTGAAGCTTCGGAAAGCGAGGAGAGCAGTAAAGCAGAAACTTTTACAGAAACAATAACAGAAGATGTTGTTGCAATTACAGAGGATGACCTGCTTGCTTTGATTGCCGGAAATATAAAATGTAACGAATGGTTTGGTTATAGCAGCCTGCCGACAGACCCATCAGCGGATTTGTCGCAGAGTGGAAGGCAGATAGATACGAACTATTTTGTGGATTATGCATCTTTTGAGGAGTATATCCGTTCTATTTATTGTAAACAGGAAGCAGACCGTCTGTTATACAACTTTCCGGAGGAAGGAGTACAGAAATATTATGATCAAGATGGCATGCTGTATCTGGATATAAATTATGATGGTGCGAAGGGATATTATGTAGACTGGAGTGATTATGCATTAACGATTGACTCTGTAGAGGGCAACCTGTGTACCTTTACGGCAACGGCTACGGTGGAATGGCCGGCAGATGAACCGCAGAAAGAACCATATCCCGTAACACAAACGGCAATATTCGAGGATGGACGATGGGTGTTGACAGAGTTATTTGAATAAGAAATCAGATGAGGAATCAGACCCGTACTTTACAAGCATGCTAAAAAAGGGTAAGATAGAACTTAATCAATTAAAAAATCAGGGAGGGTTATTTTATGGAAGACCAGGTAATGAAAGTATATTCGCAATATAGCAACTTATTGTCAGTAAAGATTATGCCGGGACATTTTGCAACGAATCATTCCCATATTAACTACTATATGGATATGACAACGTTGAAGACCAGACAGAAGGAAGCGCAGGCAGCGGCGAAAGCAATCGTACATGAATATGTAACAAGTACAGTCGTAGATACGATCGTATGTATGGATGGTACAGAGGTTGTCGGAGCGTATCTGGCAGAGGAGCTGACGGCAGCCGGATTCATGTCAATGAATGCGCATCAGACGATTTATGTAGTATCACCGGAACTGAACTCCATGGGGCAGTTGGTATTCCGTGATAATCTGCAGCCGATGATCCGTGGTAAGCATGTACTGCTTCTTCTGGCAACGGCAACTACCGGACGTACCATTGAGCGGGCACTGGAATGTATAGAATACTATGGCGGAAGCGTGGCAGGTGTATCTGCACTGTTCTCCGCAACCGAAGAAATCGACGGAAGGGAAATCCATTCCATCTTCAAAATGTCCGACTTCCCGGAATACAAAACCTATCAGCATAACGAATGCCCATACTGCAAAGCAGGCCAGAAAATAGACGCCATCGTCAACAGCTATGGATACATGAAACTATGAGCCTTGCAAGGATAAAAAAGAACAGGGACGGAAATGAACATATATGCTCATTTCCGTCCCTGTTCTTTTTTAGACTTATAGGGCGAAGCCCTACACCGAGCCGTGAGGCGAGGTGGCAAGGCTCATTACAAGGCGAAGCCCTCCGAGCCGTGAGGCGAGGTGAGCAAGGCTCATTACAAGCCTTTATAATCCATATTCCTTCGCCAGTGCCTCAAATACCGGAATCGATCGCTCTACCTTCTCGGTCGGAATGCAGTAGCAGATTCTAAAGTGTCCCGGACAACCGAAGGAATCACTTGGTACCAGAAGCAGGTCATGCTGCTTTGCACGTTCGCAGAATGCACCGGCATCTGCTTCCAGAGCCTTCGGGAACAGGTAGAAGGTTCCGCCAGGTTCTACAATATTGAATCCGATTCGAGTTAATTCGGTATATAAAATATTCTTATTTGTCTCATAAACAGACAGATCCGAGGTCATATCAAGCACCCGTGCAACCGCCAGCTGAATCAGAGAAGGCGGACAGTTGTGACCGATACCTCTTGAAATCTGACCGCACATATCTACGATCAGTGCAGCATCCTCACAGGCCGGATTGACAGCTACGTAACCGATACGTTCGCCCGGCAGAGACAGGGACTTACTGAATGAATAGCAGATAATGGTATTGTCATAATGCTTTGCAACAAACGGAGCATCCGCACCGGCAAATACGATCTCACGATATGGTTCATCGGAGATAATATAAATAACATGTCCGTATTCTTTTGATTTTGCTTCCAGGATAGAAGCCAGCCGCTTGATCGTAGCAGTAGAGTAAACGATACCGGACGGGTTATTCGGGGTGTTGATCAGGACTGCCATGGTCTTAGGAGTGATCATTTCCTCAAACGCGTTGAAGTTGATCTGGAAGCTGGTGATATCCGCAGGCACGACCTTTAAAACGGCACCGGTTGCATTTACATAATGATAATATTCCGGGAAGAACGGAGCAAATGTAATCACTTCATCACCCGGTACGGTAACGGCACGGACCGCATGTGCGATCGCACCGGCAGCACCGACTGCCATAAATATGTCTTCCATCTTGAAATTCATATCAAACCGGCGATTCAGGGAATCAGCGATTGCCTGACGAACAGAAGGGATACCAAGGCTTGGGCTGTATCCGTGCAGAGCAACCGGATCGGTATTCTGGATCAGGTCTAATAATGCATCTGTAAATTCCTGTGGAGCAGGTACGCTTGGATTACCAAGACTGTAATCAAATACATTTTCATAGCCGATTTCTTTTGCACGCCTGGAACCATAATCAAACAGTTCACGAATCGCAGATTTCTGCGAAGTCATATCAATATAATGTTGAGATAACATAAGAACACTCCTTTTCTAACGCAATTTCTTTCCACATTATAGCATAATTATTATGGATGTGATATAACTATTTCAGAATCAGAAGAACCGATCGGAGAGAACAATTATGCAGGAGCTGAAATCAAGACAGATCATACTGGCATCCCAGTCACCGCGGAGGAGGGAGCTGTTAGCACAGATGGGCTTGCAGTTTGAAATCCATCCGGCATGCGGAGAGGAAATCATTACGTCTACAATTCCGTGGCAGGTAGTAGAAGAGCTATCCATGCGGAAGGCGGAGGAAATCTACCGGAAGGATCGGGAAGATCGGCCGGCGGAATCCATCCTGGTGATCGGTGCAGATACAATCGTGGTATTAAACGGAAGGATTCTCGGAAAGCCACAGAGTCAGGCGGAAGCCTGTGAAATGCTACGGAGCCTGCAGGGACAGAAACATCAGGTATATACAGGTGTGACCCTGATCTGGAATGAGCAGGAGGATGGCGTAGGCTGTGTGAAGAAGCAGCATACCTTTCATGAAGAAACGGAAGTGGAATTCTATCCGATGACGGAGCAGGAGATAGAGGAATATGTTGCTACCGGTGACTGCATGGACAAGGCGGGAGCTTATGGGATTCAGACACAATCCGGTGTGTATATCCGGGGAATTTGCGGAGATTATAATAATGTGGTCGGGCTGCCGATTGCCAGACTCTATCATGAATTGAGAAAAATATTCGCACGCTGGTAATTAGAAAGAAATCCGGTTGACGGAGTGTATAAATTGTAGTACATTATCAATGTATCAACTGAAAAGACTTCTCTTATTCAGAACAGTGGAGGCAGAAGGGCCTTTGAAGCTGTGGCAACCCCGCAAGGCGGAAGGTGCCAACCTGAGCGAGTCAGTGAGAAGCCGGAGAAACCGGTTTTAGAACGATGAATCGAGCAATAAGAGGATTTGAATAGACTCAAGTCCGATTCACGGGCTTGTTTTTTTGTTAAAATGATGGAAAACAGAAGGAGGAAACAATGGAAAAACATTTATTTACGTCAGAATCAGTAACTGAAGGACATCCAGATAAAATCTGCGATCAGATTTCAGATGCTATCCTGGATGAATTATTAAAGCAGGATCCGATGAGCCGGGTGGCCTGTGAGACAGCAACGACAACCGGTCTGGTACTGGTTATGGGTGAGATTACAACTAAGGGCTATGTTGACATTCAGAAGACGGTACGGGATACCATCCGGGAGATTGGATATGACCGTGCCAAGTTCGGATTTGACTGTGATACCTGCGGTGTGATCGTTGCATTGGATGAGCAGTCCGGAGATATTGCAATGGGTGTTGATAAGGCATTGGAAGCCAGAGAGTCTGAGATGACAGAGGAACAGCTGGAGGCAATCGGAGCCGGAGATCAGGGCATGATGTTCGGATATGCAGTGAACGAGACAGAGGAATTAATGCCATATCCGATCTCACTGGCACATAAGCTGGCAAAGCGTCTGACGGATGTTCGTAAGGATGGAACACTTCCATATCTGAGACCGGATGGAAAGACACAGGTTACCGTGGAATATGATGAGAACGGCAAGCCATTCCGTCTGGACGCAGTCGTATTATCTACCCAGCATGACGAGAAGGTAACACAGGAACAGATCCATGAGGATATCAAGACCTATGTATTTGATCCGATCCTTCCAAAGGAAATGGTAGATGATGAGACCAAGTTCTTTATTAATCCGACCGGACGATTTGTGATCGGTGGACCGCATGGTGATAGCGGACTGACCGGCCGGAAGATCATTGTAGATACCTATGGCGGTTATGGCAGACATGGCGGTGGTGCTTTCTCCGGTAAGGATTGCACAAAGGTAGACCGTTCTGCAGCGTATGCAGCCCGTTATGTAGCGAAGAATATCGTGGCAGCCGGTCTGGCAGACAAATGCGAGATCCAGTTATCCTATGCCATCGGTGTGGCAAGCCCGACTTCCGTTATGGTAGATACGTTTGGTACCGGTAAGCTTTCCGATGAACAGCTGGTAGAGATCATTCGTGAGAACTTCGACCTTCGTCCGGCAGGAATCATTAAGATGTTAGATCTGCGCCGTCCGATCTACAAACAGACAGCCGCTTACGGACATTTCGGAAGAACCGATATTGATCTGCCATGGGAAAAGACAGACAAGGTAGAATTGCTGAAGAAATATTTATAGAATCCGGCGGACCGGGAGAATAAAGAAACCGGGATCCGGCAGAAAATTAAAAAGATAAAAGAACAAGATCAGATAGAAGGAATGGATATGGAGTCAATAACCTTACAGGCATATGCCAAAATAAATCTGGGACTGGATGTGATCCGGAAACGGAGAGATGGATATCACGAAGTTAAGATGATTATGCAGAATATTTCATTATCCGATACGTTGGACCTTAGGAAAGCAACCGGATCGGAGATTGAGCTGTGTTCGGCAACCGGAGAGGATGTACCGGAGGTGCCGATGAATGCAGACAATCTGATTTATAAAGCAATTCAGATGTTGAAGGATGAATTTCAGATTAAGGAAGGCGTGCATGCAATCCTGACCAAGCGGATCCCGGTTGCGGCCGGAATGGCGGGTGGAAGTACAGATGCTGCCGCCGCCCTGAAGGGCATGAATCAGTTATTTGAGCTGGGGCTCTCTGAGCAGGAGCTATGTGAGAGGGGAGTTAAGCTGGGCGCGGATATTCCATATTGCATTATGGGCGGAACCGCCTTATCAGAAGGCATCGGTGAAAAACTGACCGCATTACCGGAGATTCCGGACTGTTGGATTCTGATTGCGAAGCCGCCGATCGCAGTATCTACCGGATTCGTATACGGGAATCTGAAAGTCAAAGAGCTGGCTGAGCATCCGGACATTGACGGTATGGTGGAAGCAATTAAGAGCCGGGATCTGGGTGGTATTGTGGACCGGATGGGAAATGTACTGGAGACGGTTACGATTCCTGCATATCCTGTAATTGAGACGATTAAGGATCAGATGCTGGAGCATGGTGCGGAGAATGCATTGATGAGTGGAAGCGGTCCTACCGTGTTTGGAATCTTTAAGGACGAGCAGGCGGCCCGCGAGGCAGGAACTGCGATTGGTGAGGCAGAGCTGTCAAAGCAGATTTATCTGACACGGCCCCAGTATTAGGAACAGGAAAAATCAGCAGGCGACAGGAACATAAGGTGAGGATACAGAATGAAATTGAAACTCGATATAAATGAATATCTGCCACTTCGGGATGTGGTTTTTCAGACATTACGACAGGCTATCATAAGTGGAGAGATCGCACCCGGTGAACACCTGCTGGAGATTCCGCTGGCAAAGAAAATGGGTGTCAGCCGTACTCCGGTGCGGGAGGCCATCCGGATGCTGGAGCTGGAGGGGCTGGTAGTTATGATTCCGCGGCGCGGTGCGGAAGTAGCGAAGATAACCGAGAAGGATCTGCGGGATGCACTGGAGGTTCGATGTGCATTAGAGGAGCTGGCGGTACAGCTGGCATGTGAAAGGATTACGGAAGCAGGAAAAGAGAAACTGCAGGCGGCCTGTGAATCATTTCGGGAGGCCATCCGGACGAAACAGGTTCCGGCAATCGTGGAGGGTGATATTGTATTCCATGATGCGATTTTTGAAGCGACACAGAATCAGCGGATCATTACCATGACACATAATCTGTGGGAGCAGGTGTCCAGATACCGGGTAGAATATGTAAAAGATTTCAGCTATCATAATGTTCTGGTGGAAGAGCATGATGCTATTACAGCGGCGATTCTCCGCGGAGACGCAGAGGAGGCACGGATCGTTATGCGAAAGCATATCTATAATCAGGAAACGATCGTTATCAATAACGTGCATAAAATGAATCATGCATAAAGCAGACTTTGCAAAAACTGATTATGTATAACAAATGAAGCCTTCACACATACTATACGAAAGTGTAGATGTGTGGGGGCTTTTTCTATGAATCAATTATATACTTCAGAAAATAAAATAGCGGCAGAGTTAAATACATCGCTGGTAAAAAATATCGAAGTGCTGGAAGAAATGTTCCGGGACTGCGATGATGTTGTAAAAAAGGAGTTTCTGTTCCGGCGGAAGGATGGGGCGGTTTCCGGATATATGATTTATATTGATGGATTGACGGATGGAGATATGGTGCAGCAGCATGTGATCCATCCATTACAGCTGAGGTATCGGATGGATGTGGAAACAGACATCTGGTCGGCATTTTTTTACAGCGAGATTGACATGGCAGATCTGAGGGAAGAACCGTCCTTTGATAAAATGGTATTGGCAGTGATGCGTGGTGATACGGCTCTGATGTTGGATGGTTATGACCGGGCAATCGTTATTTCCAGTAAGAAGCTTCCGGTCCGGAGTATTGAGGAGTCTGAAACAGAAGCGGTGATGCGCGGACCGCGGGACAGCTTTAATGAGAGCCTGCGGATGGGAACTGCGCTGATAAGACGACGGATCAAGGATCCGAAATGTAAGATTGTGCAGCATCAGTTCGGAGAACGTTCCCGGACAGATTATGCAGTGGTGTATATGGAGGATCTGGTGCCGGATGGGCTGGTTGATCAGATTGAAGAGCAGCTGGGCCGGTACCGGACAGATGCGATCTATGACAGTGGAATGCTGGCACATTATATGAATCAGAAGTGGTATTCTCCATTTCCTGTGATACAGAGTACAGAGCGGCCGGATAAGGTGGCGGCATCTATTCTGGAGGGCAGAGTGGCGGTGATCGTGGATAATTCACCGGAGGTGCTTCTTCTGCCGGCAACCTTTAACACGTATTTCCAGGCGGCGGATGATTATTATAATCAATGGTCTGTGGCAACCTTTGCGCGGATCTTGCGGTATATTGCATCTATTCTGGCAATCGGACTGCCCGGATTCTATATCGCGATCACCTGCTTTCAGGTGGAGATGCTGCCGACGAAGCTGCTGATGGCAATCGCACAGGCAAGAAGTAATGTGACATTTCCCATCGTACTGGAGGTACTGTTGATGGAGCTGGAGTTTGAGCTGTTGCGGGAAGCGGGAATCCGGCTGCCGGGGCCAATGGGAAACACGATAGGTATCGTTGGCGGTCTGATCGTAGGACAGGCAGCCGTTGAAGCGGGTCTGGTCAGTACGATTGTGGTGATCATAGTGGCATTAACGGCATTGGCGTCCTTCACGATTCCTAATGAAAGCTTTGCATCAGCATATCGGCTTTTGAAATTCTTTTTGATCATTGTCAGTGCTATATGGGGATTATACGGATTTATACTGGGGATAGTGGTGATCGGGATTCATCTGTCCGGTCTGACCAGTTATGGTATTCCATATATGACGCCGGCAGTTTCCATGCCGGACGGACGAAAGGAGAGCTGTAAGGATTTCGTATTACGATTGCCGATTTATCTGATGCGGAAACGCCCGGTGTTTACCAAAGAAAAGAAACGGACACGTATGCAAAGCAGAAAGAAATCATAAAAGGTGGGAGAATATAGTATGGAAGAGCGTCAATATTGTATATCTGCCAGACAGCTGCAGCGGATGATCATTCTGGAAACCGGATCTGTGGGCTGTCTGTTTGTAACCTTCTGGAGCGGGGGCAATAACGGACTACCGATCGTGATGCTGAGTGTGATCGGAAGCCTTTTTTATGGTGGACTTCTGATGGCGATCGGAAAGGCGGGCGGAGGCTTCCCGGAAATGACGGAGCAAAATATGTCCGGGTTCTTATGGCGGACAGTCTGGTGTATTTATATCGTGCGGTTTGTAATACGAGGGGCATGGATTCTGGCATACATGGAAGAACTGATTCATGAAACTCTGTATCCGGGGAACCGGTATATGATTCTGATTCCGCTCCTGCTTGTATGTGGATATGCGAGTGTGCGAAGCCTGTTGGGGCGGGCGAGATTTGTTGAATTATTATTCTGGTGGGTAATAGTACCATTGGTTCTTTTATTCCTGACAGGAATACGGAAGCTGGATCTAAGGGAGCTGGCACCTACGGAGCCTATCAACAGCCGGGAAATATTTCGCGGAGAATATCGGTTAATGGTACTGTTTCTTCCACTGGAATTCCTGTTGTTCCGGATAACAGCTATGGGAGAGAACCGGAAACAGGCATGGATTGCCGGATTTCGTGGGATTCTGTTAGCAGGCGCATGGATGCTTCTGGTATATACGGTAACAGTCGGGATTATCGGAAAGGTCTGGAGCGGGCGGGCAATTCTCGGAGTCACCGATGCGATGGAACTGATTTCGGTGCGGAGCGGAGGTCTCGAACGGCTGGATGTTCTGATGATCCTCTTCTGGCTGGTCGGAGGAATGATAACCTTAAGTGCATATATTTTTCAGGGGCAGCAACTGATCCGGCGGATTTTCTGGACCCAGTGCAAACGAAGTACATCGGTATTGCTCATGCTTGGATTTATCTTTGCGGTTTATTACTGCCTGAACGGAGCGGAAGCCTGGAGTGCCTGGTACTGGAATTATGCCTGCTATATTGACTTCCCGGTTTCGATTATACTGCCGGTTCTGATCTGGATCAATTATAAGATCAGACAACGGGGAAAGGATCCAAAGATATGGAAGCACACGGGGGTATTTAGCCTGCTGATTCTTTGCTGGATTTGCCTTGGCGGGTGCATGAAGCGGGATGCAATCGAGGACCGGGTGTATGTCATGGAGCTTCATGTAACGGAAACGGAAATCTCGAATGAGTATGAGTACCGATGCATGATTTCTTACACGGGTGAAGAAGGGTCGGATAAGGATCAGAAGAATGAAGAGGGAATAGTTGTGTATAGGAGCGGAGAGGGGATAAAGGCTGTGAATGACCGGTTTGAGCAGGAGACGGATACATGCCTGGATTATTCCCATCTGCAGGGGATTTATCTGCAGGATACCATATATCATCTGCAGACGGCAGATAAAATTCTCAATAATATCTGGCAGGAGACGCAGGTAGTATTATCGACACCCGTATATCAGGAAGAGCTGGATGCCGGTGAACAGACGGACAGAAATCTGGGAGGCTGGTTAAAAGAAGCATGGGAAGAATAAAATAATTACAAATGGAAATAATCCCCAATAGATTCAGATGTTTATATCTGATGAGATTGGAGGTTGTTCTATGAATATTTATAAGACGGCATTATCAGCACTGATTCTGGCACCGGTCGTAGGTGGAATCAGTGTGCATATGATTCAGAATTATATGGAGATGAAGGAAAAAGCAGAGACCTTAAGTGCGTATTCTGCAGAGCAGGTGAACCGGCTGGAAGCAATGCTGGCAGATGAAACTATATTGAATGAGGCTGTGCCGGATGCCGCAGAATCCGATGCCCTGACAGAAGGGATTGCAGGAGCAGTGCTTCGGTTCCATGTGCGGGCCAATTCGGATTCAGAGGAAGACCAGGCATTGAAATTTCTGGTGCGGGATGGAATTCTAAAGGAGATGGCGCCGTTGTTAGAGGAGACAGCATCCAAAGCAGAGGCAGAACAGATCATTGGCGATCATTTGCAGGATATTGAACGGATAGCAGAGGCAATCATTCAGGAGGCCGGATATGATTACCCGGTAAGGGCATATCTGACGGAGGAGGAGTTCCCGATTAAGGAATACGGTGATATGCGTTTCCCGAGCGGTACGTATCAGGCATTACGGGTGGATATCGGAGAGCATGAGGGAGCAAACTGGTGGTGTGTTATGTATCCGGGATTATGTTTCGTGGAGACTGCCGGTGGAGTGGTTGCAACTGAGGGCAAGGAGGAGCTGAAACAGATTCTGACTCCGGAGGAGTACGCACAGATCCTGGTGTCACCACCGGAAAATGCAGAAATAGAATATAAGAGCCTTTTGTGGGAAAAATGGCAGCAATTAACAGGAGATTAAGAATATAAATTTAATCTTAATTTTGACTGAAAAACTATATATTCCGGAAACGCTGTGATAAAATAAAATATATTAAAAAAGGGAAATCGGGCAGGTGAAAAAATTGAAGTTTATGCATATAGCGGATGTGCATCTGGGGGTGATTCCGGATAAGGGAAAGACCTGGTCAGAGCAGCGGTCCAGAGAGATTTATCATACGTTTGAACGGATACTGGAGATTGCCGGTGAGGAGAAGGTTGATCTGTTACTGATAGCCGGTGATCTGTTCCATTATCCGCCAAGAATCGCAATGCTTAAGGAGCTGGATGCACAGCTGGCAGCAGTTCCGGATATGACTACGATTTTGATCGCCGGGAATCATGATTACCGGGCAGCAGGCTCTCCATTAGACCGATATGAGTTTCAGTCGGATACGATATGTTTGAAAGCCGGTGAGGCGGAACGGGTGGTACTGGATGATCTGCGGACCTGTGTGACCGGTATCAGTTATGACAGACAGGAGATACCGGAAGGAATCTATGATGCACTGGAGCCGGAGGAGACCGCGGCGACAGCAGGTTACTGCCAGATTCTGTTGGCGCATGGCGGAGATGCCAGACATTGCCCATTAGACCGGGAGAGACTGCTGGCATCTGATTTTGATTATATTGCACTTGGCCATATCCATAAACCGGAGATTATTGCACAGGATCGTATGGCATTTGCGGGTTCACCGGAGCCGATTGATTATACGGACACCGGCGAACGAGGATATATTATTGGCGAAACAATAGAAGAAGCCGATGGATGGAAAATTCATACGAAATGGGTTCCTGTCTGCAACAGACAGTATGTTGATCTGACCGTACAGATGGAGCCGGACATGACGAACTTCCAACTGCTACAGCTGGTACAGGACAAGATTGGAGAAATCGGAACGCAGCATATATACCGGATTATTCTGGAAGGATGCCACGATGGGGTTTTTCGACCGGATTTTAACAGCTTGATGAATCTGTATCATATTTACGAGGTTGTCGATCATACACACGGAGTCTATGATCTGGAGCGTCTGGCAGAGGAGAATGCAGATAACCTGCTTGGAAGGTATATCAGAAACTTTGAGAACCAGGAGGATGAATTACATCAGAGGGCACTGGATTATGGAGTCCGGGCACTGATGCGGTGCCGTGAGTGGTCGTTGGAGAATAAATAGTTGACGGAGAAACAGAATGTATATTAAGCAACTGCTGTTACAGCATTTTGGAAAATACAATAACAGGGAAATAGATCTGCAGCCGGGGCTGAATCTTATCTATGGGCCGAATGAAGCAGGAAAGACTACACTGAAGGATTTTATTATCGGTATGTTTTATGGAATCGAGCGACAGCGTGGAATTGCTTCCCGGACGGATGAATATATGCGGCATGAACCACTGGATGGCAGTGGCTATGCGGGCAGTATGGAATTACAGATAGAGGATGGTACGTATCTGATTGAACGGAACTTCCGGAAAGATCAGAAGACATTGCATATTTATCAGGATAAGACCGGCCGAGAAGTGCAGACGGATAATGGACAGTCCTTATATGGAACGTTGGTAGATCTGGATAAGAACGGATATACCAATACCCTCTGTATTTCCAGTAATGGTGCGGCCTATAAGTCAGAATTACAGGAACAGCTGAAGCAGTATCTGATGAATGTAAGCACAACGCATACCGGTAATCTGAATCTGAAGGATGCCAATGCGTACTTAAGCAACCGTAAAAAGGAATTGAATCAAAAGGGACTGGAGAATGAATTACAGGCACTGGGAAAACGCCTGGTGGATGTGCGGCTGGAGGAAAACCTGGAGGAATTAAGCCGGGAACGACAGGAGCTTGAAGAGAAGCTGGTATCAGTCACTAAGCCGGTGACAGAGAAGCCGGAATCTGAAAAGTCTGAGATCGAGAATCAGAAACCGGAACGCGAAGAGAGAAAGACCACAACAAAAAAGCACACTTCATGGAAAGAGTGGTTATCGGTGAATCCGGATATGGATCCGCAGCTGAAACAGATCCTTACAACCATTAAGGTACTACTGGGATTTGGTGTGGCGGCACTGATATTTGTACTTATTTTTATTCTGCCGATTTCCTTACATTATAAGGGCTGGCTGTGTGTGATCGTTGTAACGGTTGCGGCTGCAATCTGGATCATGGGAAAACACAGGAGTAAAAGAAAGGTGGAATCCGATAAAGAGAAACAGGAACCACGATCCGCCGATAAGCAGGAGAAAGGTGCACCGGTACAGGAAACAGAGACCGGCAGCACACAGATCCTTACGTACAGTAATCAGCTGACAGATATTCAGGTGCGGGAGAATGATATCCTGCGGGAGTATGCAAAGCAGCAGGAGTTACAGAAGCGGTATGATGATCTGAAGGCAGCAAAAGAACGGGCAGAGTTTGAGGCGAGAGCAATCGATCTGGCAGCTGCAACGATTCAGGAATTATCAGAGAATATCTTTGATCAGTATGGTAGTGATATGAATGAACAGGTCTCAGAAATGGTAAGCAAGATTACCAATGGGGCTTATACGGATGTAAAGCTAGATGAACAGTTGAGAATCAAGGTACGCAAGCAGGGAAGATATATAGGAGCAGAACATTTAAGCACCGGAACACTGGAGCAGATCTATCTGGCAGTGCGGCTGGCAGCGGCAGATGAAATGAGTACTTCAGGTATGCCGATTATTTTAGATGACATCTTTGGATCCTATGATGATGCCAGACTGGAAGCGGCGTTGCAATGCATTGCTGACTACCGGGGCAGTGAGCAGATCCTGCTATTCACCGCCAGCGACAGAATCGCCGACACTTTGGATAAAACAAAAAATGACTATAACTACGTGGAACTCTAAGCCATGCAAGGAAAGAAATAGAAATGCAGAAACGGAAGAACATGTATGCTCTTCCGTTTCTGCATTTCTATTTCTTGACTTATAGGGCGCAGCCCTACATCGAGCCGGTAGGCGAGATGGCATGGCTTAGATGGGCGCAACCCTACATCGAGCCGATAGGCGAGATGGCATGGCTTAGATGGGCGCAGCCCTACATCGAGCCGATAGGCGAGATGGCATGGCTTAGATGGGCGCAGCCCTACATCAAGCCGGTAGGCGAGATGGCATGGCTTAGATGAGCGCAGCCCTACATCGAGTCAATAGGCGAGATGGCATGGCTTAGGCCTCGTAGTTTTCAGTAATGGTATGTTTTACCTTATACTCATTGATCCGAGCCTGGATCCGTTCTGTCTGATCCAAAATATCACTGATAGAAGCATCATGATTCAAATGATCGATCAACAGTGCAATATACTTGCTTAAGTCAGCAGAAGCATACCATTCTCTGGATAAAAGATCTTCCGGTTGGTAGGTCAGGTTGGTTGTGATAACCTTCTCGATGATACCGTCCTTGTAATACTGATCGAAAAGCTCCAGACCATTTGTAAAGAGACCAAATGTACACATGCAGTAAACACGACGTGCTTTCCGGTTCTTTAACTGCTTGGCAACATCCAGCATACTTTCACCGGATGAAATCATATCGTCAATGATAATAACATCCTTGCCTTCGACAGAGTCACCTAAGAACTCATGGGCAACAATCGGATTTCTGCCGTTTACGATCTGTGTATAATCTCTCCGCTTGTAGAACATACCAACATCGACACCCAGCATATTTGCAAGGAAGATTGCACGATGCATAGCGCCCTCGTCCGGAGATATTACCATCATATGCTCCTTGTCAATCTCCAGATCCGGAGTGGAGCGAAGCAGACACTTAATAAACTGATAAGTCGGGCGAATATTTTCAAAACCGCTGAGAGGAATTGCATTCTGTACACGAGGATCGTGGGCATCAAAGGTAATGATATTATCTACACCCAGACCGATTAATTCCTGTAACATTAATGCACAATCCAGAGATTCTCTGGAGCTTCTCTTATGCTGACGGCTCTCATACAGGAATGGCATGATAACGGTAAGCTTTCTGGCCTTTCCGGTCAGAGCAGCGATCACACGCTTTAAATCCTGATAATGATCGTCCGGTGACATTGGAGAAGGCTTACCGCTGATCTTGTATTCCAGATTGTGATTTAAAACATCAACCAGGATATATAAGTCTGTTCCGCGGACAGATTCACGAATGACGCCCTTGGCTTCACCTGAGCCGAAACGTGGGCATGCACTTTCAATCAGATATGAGCCTCTTTCATAGCCGTGAAATGCAATGGTAGATTTATGCTCGTTCTGACGGGCGGCTCTCCATTTTACAAGGTACTTGTCTACTTTATTGCCTAGCTCGGTGCAGCTTTCCATGGCAATAATTCCAAGACGACCCACAGGTATGGTTTCTAATTTGCTATCATCTGGCATGATATGATTCCTCCATTGGTTAGATTGTTAATAGTGATGAAATATGTAAAAACGAGGGGAAAGCCCCTTGCTTTTATAACATTGTTTTACAGTCCGCGTCAAGTCCTTCTTAGTCCGGACGGGAGACGGAGGCAGAAGACTGCCATTGTTTACGCTTGGCAAACCGGATATCGTCACCATATATAGTATAGATCAAATAATTCTCACATATACGGGAAAAAATACGCTCGCTGTAAAGCTCACGGATCTCTTTTAAGGATAGATTCGTGGATATGATCGTTGCCCTATGCTGTAACAGGCGGTTATTGATCAACGAATAGAAACAGGAAGCGGTAAAATTGTTGGACAGTTCCGTGCCGAGATCATCAATGATTAAAAAGTCGCACTGCTCCATGCCAAAAAGAAACTCCTGACTGCCCTCAATCTGATTCTTATTTAATTGTACATCAGCCGCCATCTGAAAGAGGTTGGAAGCAGAGGTATAAAGGACGGCATAGCCGGCATCCAGCAATTCCTTGGCAACGCATTTGGTTAAGAATGTTTTTCCGACACCGGTAGTACCGTTAAATAAAATGCTGGCTTTAATCCGGTCATTACCATCGAAATATTCCGATACATGCTGAATATACTGCTGCAGAGACTGATAAACATTTTCAATATTCTCGCGTGGTGTCAGCTTATGAGTACCGTCTGACTCATTGGCATAGTAATCAAAGCAAAAATGTTCAAAATTCTCATGTGCCAGATCACGGTTCAGATTGGAATGCCGATACTGGCGCTCTACGATCTTGTGCTTCATACATTCACAGTAATCCTGATTGATATATCCGGTATCCCGGCACTTCTCACAGGTATAGACAGGGGCAAGATAATTCTTTGGATAACCTGCCTGTACAAGCAATCGGTATTTCTGTTCGATTAATTCGCCGGTTTGCTTCTCGACTGCGAGTTTGTCGGCTGCCTTTTTGTCTTCATCTTCTTCACGAAGTGCGGCCAGAGCTGCATCAATTGCAAGGTCGCGGATGGTCGCATCAATCTCGGCAATCTGCGGAATCTTCGCATGAACCTCATCAATTCTGGCATTAAGCTCCTGCCGATTGCGAAACCGAGTCTGGTCATATTCCTGTTTGATTTCTTTTAAATAAGCAGCATTCAAAGACATGATGGTTCTCCTGTTCTCTAGTTTTCTTTCGTCATTTTCTGGACTTCATGAATAAAGAAATCATCGAGCTCCTGATCGTTGTAGGTTCTTTGTTCAAAGTTATTAAATGGCAGATTCTGAACCTTACGGATCGGTATGGTCTTAGTATCTGCAGTTGCTTTCTTTTGTGCGTGGAACTGCTCATCTAACTGCCGGATATCCTGAAGACTTTCTACATGACTGTTATGCCAGCTGGTGATAATTCCGTTTATGTACTTAAAACTGCCCTTGTTCTCTGCAACTGCCCGGCGGCAGGCCTCAATAATAATATCCGGCTGGAGTGCATAATCGTTTCTCCAGGTGTTGATATATTTGAGATCCGTTGGAGTCAGGACACGGGTCAGTCCGAGCTCCTTGGATATTGCAGAATTGAGCTCATGATAAGCACTTGTTTCCTGCTTGGCCTGCTCTGCGGAAGAAATACCGCGGGTGTACCAGTCAATGGCTACCTTCTCAATGTAGCGATAAGAGGTACGCTGAAGAGAGGCACAATATTCGATCAAAAACTGCAATAATTCAGAAGAAAAATGCAGCTGTTCATATATGTATAATAATGAATTCAATTCTGTCTGGGTTGGAGTGTGGCCGCAGTACATCTCAAACTGGAAGAGAATGTCACCAAGCTCCTGATCCTTCTCATAGGCAGCAAGACGTGCCTGAGAATAAGGCTTTTTCGCCGGAACTTCTGAAGCAGCATCAGCGGCAGCGGTTTCCTGCGGAATAGCAGGTGTGACGGTAGCATTGGCGGAGCTGCCGACAGTAGCAACGGGTTCCCTGTTCAATAACTCCATGCCAGAATCGGAATCTGACTCATCGACCATATCCGGAACCGGTGGACGCATGATGGTAATGCCGAGCAATTCGCCTTTCTGATTATATTCCAGACGCAATAAATTGCGGTCAACCCAGTAGCGGATCGCACGGCAGATATCCTTCTGTGTGCATTCAAAGTGATCGGCAACATCCTGAATGCTGACAGGATGTCCTGCCTGTAATAAACGAATCAGATATAAATAGATCTTTACAAACTCTCCGTTTGCGGTTGTCATATAGTAATCAATAAAGAAATTAGAAATCGAGGAAAAGGTCTCTCCGTTTTCTGTTGTGATTGTTATGTTTTTCATCCCCCGAAACTCCTTTACTAATTTATGTGCTGTGTCTACGCCATACCACATCCTCGCCGGTAGCGAGTTTGTATCAGATTGCATGGCTTGATGTATTCGCATTATATAATAGGGGGTAGGAATTGTAAATCGAACATATTTTCAATGGATTGTGCACAAGAAATTGTGCAAAAAGTGGAAAATGTGGATAAAATAAAAAAGCATTAAAAAACGTCGAAAAATCGATGCAGGAATGTCCACAACAATTCACAGATTCTAATGTGTGAAAAATTGTGGACATTGTGTATAACTATTTTTTTTGGATGATTTTTTCAACATTTACAATGCTTCTGATGTTCATAGTTATTAACAAATCATTTTTTTAAATTATTTTTCTGATAGCACTTCACATGGGACAGAGGTTTGATACTTTTTCCGGTTTTTGAGAAACAGGACTTTCCTTTTTGCAAACAGGGTGCTATAATTCCTTTTGGTTAGAACAGACTAACCCTGAATGGCATAATATGAAAATGTTAAAGAGCAAAATGCCATTACAGAAAGCATTATTATAAGATATATTCGGAGGATAGATAACATGGAGACTTATAATTTATCTAAGGTGAAGAAATTCCTTATTATTGGAATGATTGGCGGTATTCTTACCATGATTGGTGACTTCCTGCTGCTGGGCGTGGATTCTACCGGAGCTGTTGGAGCACTTGGTCAGTATATCATGGCTGCCGATAAACTCAGCTACATGCGGATCGGCATTTCCGGTGCATTCGGCTATGTGGGCATTCCGGTTACAGTCTTCGGATATTATGTTTTATATGAGCTTATGGAAGATAAAACTTCTCTGCTTGCCAGATTATATCGGGCCTCTCTTTACGGCTACATTGCCTGTGGTGGTGCCATTCATATTATTTGCTGTTATCTGGTTACCGGCATGAAAAAAGCATTGGAAACTGGTACAACACCGGATGATATGTTAACCACGATCTTAAATGAACAGGGTGGATATCTGGTTCCGTGCTTTGTAATTTTCTTCCTGTTCTATTTTATCAATCTTGTTACCATGATATTGATGATTGCCAAGAAGAAAACCTGTCTTCCGGGTTGGATGTGGATCCTGAATCCGCTGCTTTTCAAAATATTATTTAATGTTCTCGGAAAAATGAGTACCGCTGCTTTCTGGAATGGTGTCGGTTGTTCTAACATGAGTCTGGGGGCACTGGTGATCTTTGCTGCCTGGATGATAGTGATCTGCCGGAAAAGCGGAAAAACGGCATAGATAATATAATAGAAAAAATGACCACAATCATTCGCGGTTATGAAGATGCGAATGGCTGTGGCCATTTTATTTATAATGTATGATTATTTTTTTAAGAGATCTTCGCCAACGGTTACAACGTCTCCGGCACCCATGGTTATTAATAAATCATTTTCTTTGCAATTATTTCGTACATAGGTCTCTACCTCAGAAAATTCCGGAAGATAAACAACGTCCTTATGATATTCATTCTGAAGCAAATCTGCGATATCCTGAGAGGAAACCATACCGGTGTCCTTTTCGCGGGCAGAGTAGATCTTAGTCAATACAATATGGTCGGCATGGCTTAATGCCTCGGCAAATTCCGGAAGCAGAGCCTTGGTACGGGTATAAGTGTGTGGCTGGAAAACGCACCAGATGTCATTGTGTGCGACCTGATGTGCGGCCTTTAAGGTAGCCTTGATCTCGGTTGGATGATGTGCATAATCATCCACGATCGTAATACCGTTAAATGTACCCTTTACCTCAAAACGACGCTTGGCACCACCGAAGTCGGCAAGTCCCTTTTTCATATCTTCTATATTAATATGTAAGACATCGGCAGCGGCGATCGCAGCTAAGGAATTCGTTACATTATGAATACCGTTTACATGAAGCTGAATGGTAGTGACTGGCTTTCCATCGATTAACAGTGTATAGGAAGCACATCCCTGCTCATCGTAGGTGATATCGGCTGCACTGTATTTACATTCCGGAGATAAACCGAAGGTCCGGATCTCCTGGGATAAACCGTCGGTAATGGTGGAAAGACAATCCATCTCGCCATTGATGATCAGAGTTCCATCCGGCTGGAGCTTATGTGCAAAGGTCCGGAAGGACTGGATAATTTCGTCGATACCGCTGAAGAAATCCAGATGATCTGCATCTACATTCAGGATGATACTGATCTTCGGCTGGAAAGCATGGAAGCTGTTGGTATACTCGCAGGCCTCGGTTACAAAATATTCTGACTGACCGACACGGATATTTCCACCGATCGCATCTAACATACCGCCGACAGAAATGGTTGGGTCTACCTTTGCAGCCAGACAGATCAAAGACAGCATGGAGGTTGTAGTTGTTTTGCCGTGTGTACCGCTGACGGCAACGGAGTAATCATAATTCGCCATGATCTGTCCGAGCATCTGTGCACGTGTCAGCATTGGTTTCCCACTGGCAACGGCTGCGGCAAACTCCGGATTGTCTTTGTGAATAGCAGCTGTATAAACAATCAGATCAATGTCATCTGTGATATTTTCGGCTTTCTGACCAATCGCAATGGTGGCACCCAGTTTCTCTAACATAGCAGTAATATCCGAAGCCTTGGAATCCGATCCGCTGACTGTGAATCCCTCCTGTAAGATGATCTCAGCAAGACCGCTCATGCTGATACCGCCAATTCCGATAAAATGAACGTGGACCGGTTGATTAAAATTTATCTGATACATAGTTTTACCATCCTTTTACAGAACTCTTTCTTTATTATATGGTACATAAAGATTTACTGATAGTCATTATAGTATAGTGGTATGAACACGTCAATAATAGTTTTTGACAGCACAGAAGCAAAAGTATATTAAAATGCTTGCATATTTATATTTATCTGCTATATAATAAATAAAAAGGAGTGATAGTTATGGCACAGATTAGTTTACGAGTAGATGATGAGGTAAAGCGTAGTGCAGAAAAAACATTTGATGAAATTGGACTAAGTATGTCAACTGCAATCAATATTTTTTTGAAAACGGTTGTAAGAGAGAATCGTATTCCATTTGAATTGTCGGCAGATCCATTTTATAGCAGGGAAAATATTTCAGAATTGAATAGACGTGTGACGAAAGTGAAGACAGAAAAGGATACTTTAAAGGAGCATGAACTAATAGAGGTGGATGAATGAAGAAATTATGGCTGGATGAAGCTTGGGAAGAGTATCTTTATTGGCAGTCACAGGATAAAAAAGTATTAAAAAGGATAAACCGATTATTGGAGGATATTGATAGAAATGGATATCAATGCATAGGAAAGCCTGAACCACTTGGTGGAAATCTTGCCGGATATTGGAGTGTTCGGATTGATGAGAAGAATCGGATAGTGTTTCGGATTGATGGTGGGAATATAGAAATTATACAATGCGGAACACATTACAGAGATAAATAATAAAGAAACAGTATATGATAACAACATCTATTTATCGTCTGATCCGAAAAGTGAACACATATTGAGACAGAATCATCCATGTGCCAGATGCTACCATAAGGATTCCAATGATCAGTTCACTTCTCATATTTCTTCCCTCAATAATAATTAAAACAATAAGTATAAATCTTCTGTATATAATATAACTGCAGCTGTGTAAAGTTTGCTGATGGCAATAGGTAAAGAACAGGTAAAAATCAGGATGATTATTTGACAGATATTTCACAGAAAACAGTTGACGTTCCCTCCCATCTATGGTATCCTAAAGCCTGTGACGGAAGAAGTCTTTTTTTTTGTGTGCAAAAATGAGCCACGCAAGAAATTACAAGCGAGTTGCACATGCAGATTTCAGACCGGCAAAGACATGCTTGCATGGATTTGAGGTGTGAAATCTGTATGTGGGAAGAAAGTCGCGAAGCGAATTTCTTATGCGGCGAATGCCGCGACAACGAGCGGGTACGCGAGTTGAATGGCGAGTTGGCGGCAAATGCCGCGGCAGTGAGCATTCATGTATGCAGGTTCAGACACACAGGAAAAGATTCACAATCAAAAAAAGAAACGGAGGTGGCAGTTGTGCGCGTAAAGATTACATTGGCATGTGAAGAGTGTAAACAGCGTAATTACAATCTCACAAAGGATAAGAAGACGCATCCAGATCGTATGGAAACAAAGAAGTATTGTAAGTTCTGCAAGGCTCATACAATGCATAAGGAAACGAAGTAAACCTTGATAACCACATAAGGAGTGATTTAATGGGAAAGAAAGATGAGGAGAAGGCAGTTGTAAAGCGCAACTGGTTTCAGGAATTAAAACTCGAATTTAAGAAGATTATCTGGCCTGATAAGAATTCCCTTGTAAAAGAGTCCGTAGCGGTTATCATTATTGCAATCATTCTCGGTTGTATCATTGCAGCCGTTGATTATGGTTTGCAGTTTGGATTATCAGAATTAACCGATCTGGTTAAATCGATTGGGTAAAGGTTGGTGATTATATGTCAGAAGCAGAAGAAAGCAAAGCAAGATGGTATGTAGTCCATACCTACTCAGGATATGAGAATAAGGTTAAAGCTGATATCGAGAAGAGCGTAGAAAACCGTGGGCTTGAAGATCAGATACTCGAGGTGGTCGTTCCCCTTCAGGATGTAGTCGAGGTTAAGAACGGTGCCAAAAAGCAGGTTTCTAAGAAGATGTTTCCGGGCTATGTTCTTTTAAACATGATCATGAACGATACTACTTGGTATGTCGTTCGAAATACCAGAGGTGTTACAGGTTTCGTTGGACCTGGATCCAAGCCGGTTCCGCTTTCAGAGGGCGAGATTCGTTCCATGGGCGTATCGACAAAGCAGCAGGTTGAAATCGATCTGGAGGTCGGAGATACTATTAAGGTTATTTCCGGTGCATGGGCAGACACCGTTGGTGATGTCAAAGAAATCAACATGGCTAAGCAATCCATTACTATTGATGTAGATGTTTTCGGACGTGCTACACCGGTAGAGATTGGCTTCTTAGAGGTACAGAAGTTAAACTAGCAAGTGGGAGGGTATCCCCCGTAAATACCACAATTTATTTAGGAGGTAAGCTATAATGGCTAAAAAAGTAGAAGGTTATATTAAATTACAGATCCCGGCAGGCAAGGCAACTCCAGCCCCACCGGTTGGTCCTGCACTTGGACAGCATGGTGTAAATATCGTTCAGTTCACAAAGGAATTCAATGCAAGAACTGCTGATCAGGGCGATATGATCATCCCTGTTGTTATCACAGTATATACAGACAGAAGCTTCAGCTTCATTACAAAGACTCCACCGGCAGCTGTATTATTAAAGAAGGCTTGTAACATTAAGTCTGGTTCCGGCACTCCGAACAAGACTAAGGTTGCAACCATCACTAAGGCTGAGGTTCAGAAGATTGCTGAACTGAAGATGCCGGATTTGAACGCAGCTACCATTGAAGCAGCTACCAGCATGATCGCAGGTACCGCTCGTTCAATGGGTATCACAGTTGTTGACTAAGAATTGAGTGGGAGGGTCGCTCCCGATAATACCACAGGAGGTTATTTAATATGAAAAAGGGTAAGAGATATACAGAAGCTGCCAAATTAGTAGACAGAGCTACTACTTATGATGCAGCAGAAGCAGTTTCTATTGTTAAGAAATCAGCAAGCGCTAAGTTTGATGAGACCATCGAGTGCCATATTCGCCTTGGCGTTGATGGCCGTCATGCAGATCAGCAGGTTCGTGGTGCAGTTGTACTTCCTCATGGAACAGGTAAGACTGTACGTGTTCTGGTATTTGCTAAGGGTGCTAAGGTTGACGAGGCACAGGCAGCAGGTGCAGATTTCGTTGGTGGCGAGGAATTAATTCCGAAGATCCAGAACGAAGGCTGGTTAGATTTCGATGTTGTTGTTGCAACTCCTGATATGATGGGTGTTGTAGGTCGTCTGGGTCGTGTACTTGGTCCTAAGGGCTTAATGCCAAACCCTAAGGCTGGTACAGTAACCATGGATGTTACCAAGGCAATTGCTGATATTAAAGCTGGTAAGATCGAATACCGTTTAGACAAAGCAAACATTATTCACGTGCCAATCGGAAAAGCTTCTTTCTCTGAGGAGCAGTTAGCGGACAACTTCCAGACGTTAATGGATGCTATTAACAAGGCTAAGCCTTCAGCAGCAAAGGGTCAGTATTTAAGAAGTGTAACTATCGCTTCTACAATGGGTCCTGGTGTTAAGCTGAACGTTACAAAGCTTGCTTAATCAGTATCGTATAAGAGAAATGAGAAAGGCCTGTGTGCGAAAGCATGCAGGCTTTTTGTGTTATCTGTCTGTAAAAGTTTCATTCGGAAAAACTTCATTTCTATAATTGCATATTCTGTCGCTGATTGGTATAATTACGATATATGTAAGTCATATATGTCTACAAATGTATATGTACAGACGGAGAAAATGTGAGAGGGATACAGACTATAGATGTAATGGAGGTTATTGAAGATGAAATTAAAAGTTAAATTAGTATTGATGTCGGGAATCCCGACATTGGTGATTACATTACTGACAATTTTTTTGCTGGCAGGACCATTTGAGTTAGAGAGCAAAGAGATTGCCCTGATACTGGTGGTGGCATTAGTGATAGCACAGATTGTGACGACGATTATGGCAGTCCGCACCAGCCGGGCAATTACATCAAGCATCGATGCAGTGCGTCAGGTGGCGGCCGGTAATCTGAATGTAGAGATGGATGATGTTGCCTTGAGCCGGGGGGATGAGATTGGTGTGCTGGCACGTTCTCTGGCAGGTCTTCGGGATGAACTGAAGTACATGTTCCAGGATATTGGGGAACATGCAACTTCGCTGCTGGAGTCAGCAGAGCATCTGAATGATACGGCACAGAAGAATCTGGCTACGGTTGATAATGTGGAGCGGGCAGTCGGAGAGATTGCAGATGGTGCCACATCCCAGGCACAGGATGCACAGAATGCATCTGAGAGTGTTTATGCTATGGGTGAGATGATAGAGGATACAACCAAAGAAGTGGAAAATCTGAATGTAACAGCAGATTATATGCGGAAGTCGAGTGCAGAGGCCAGTCGGTCTTTGGTTGAACTTCGGAATATTAATGACGAAGTAAAAGAAGCAATTGAGTTGATATATGAGCAGACGAACCGGACCAATGTATCTTCACAGAAGATCCGGGAGGCAACACGTCTGATCAGTTCCATTGCAGAAGAAACGAATCTGTTATCGTTAAATGCAAGTATTGAGGCAGCCAGAGCCGGAGAGCAGGGACGTTCATTTGCAGTTGTTGCGAATCAGATTCAGAAGCTTGCAGACCAGTCCAATGCATCTGCGGATGCGATCGATAACATTATTAATGAATTGATCAATGATTCTGATGAAGCGGTTGTCACAATGGAAAAGGTAAAAGAAATTATCAACAGCCAGAGCGAGAATGTTGCGAATACAGAAACAATCGTGAGTCAGGTTATGGATGGTATTGAAGAATCCATTCGCGGCATAGAAGCGATTGAGAATCGGACGGTAGCTTTGAATGAGGCAAGAAGCTCGATTGTAGAAGTTGTACAGGGCTTATCGGCAGTAGCAGAAGAGAATGCGGCAAGTACGCAGGAGACCTCAGCAGCGACCGCAGAAGTGGCAAACAGCTTTAATGAGGTTACAGAATCTGCAGGTGTTGTTAAGAATGCGGCAGATAAGATTGCAGATTCCATGAGCAACTTCCAGATATAAGTATGTGATCGGATATGTGGCAGATAGAGAAGTTCATATAATAATGAGAAAATGATAAAACGGGATTGCCGGAAGGCAGTTCCGTTTTTTTTTTTTTGTAGTTGTAGTGACGAGAAAGCACAGGATGGTTGCAAGGCTGTATTTTGGGTTCTCCGGACACGCGTTATCTATGTTGAAAAGTGACAAATTTGTACAATTTGTGTAAAAAAATGAAAAAAATAATAAAAAATACACAAAGAAATTAAAGAAAATGGAAGAAAAACCAAGAGCAAAGAGTGATTTTCTTATGACTTACAGTAAATTTGCAAAAAAAGGCGAAAAAAATGGAATAAAATTTGTGAAAATGCATAAAAACCATTTCCAAAATCGAATTCAGGTGTTATAATAAATCTATCATGCGTAAAGGGGTGACGACATATGATTAAGAAGGAAATGATAGCGATGCTTCTGGCAGGCGGTCAGGGCAGCCGGCTGGGTGTTTTGACCTCAAAGTTAGCCAAGCCTGCAGTTGCTTTCGGTGGTAAGTACAAGATTATCGATTTTCCGCTTAGTAACTGTATTAATTCAGGTGTGGATACTGTCGGTGTACTTACACAGTATCGTCCGCTCAGACTTAATCAGCATATTGGAATAGGTATGTCATGGGATTTGGATCGTAATATCGGTGGTGTTACCGTATTGCCTCCATATGAGAAGAGTACAGACAGCTCCTGGTATACAGGAACAGCCAATGCGATTTATCAGAATCTGGAGTTTATGGAGTATTATAATCCGGATTATGTACTGATACTTTCCGGTGACCATATTTATAAGATGGATTATGAGGTAATGCTGGATTACCATAAGGCCAGCAAAGCAGCAGTTACATTGGCAACTTATGAGGTGCCGATGGAGGAGGCCAGCCGGTTTGGCGTGGTTATTACAGATGACGAGGGATGCATTCAGGAGTTTGAAGAGAAGCCGGAGCATCCGCGTAGCAATAAAGCATCGATGGGTATTTACATCTTTAACTGGAAGGTATTGAAGAATGCACTTCAGGTTATGAAAGATGTTCCGTCATGTGACTTTGGTAAGCATATTATTCCTTACTGCCATGAGCAGGGCGAGAGAATCTGTGCATATGACTTCAAGGGCTACTGGAAGGATGTAGGAACTCTTGGTTCATATTGGGAAGCTAATATGGAACTGGTAGATATTATTCCGGAGTTTAACTTATATGAAGAATTCTGGAGAATCTACACCAAGAGTGATGCATTACCACCGCAGTACATAGCAGATTCTGCAAAGGTAGGAAAGTGTATTATCGGAGAAGGTACCGAGGTTTACGGCGAAGTAGAACATTCGGTTATCGGCTCTGCAGTTACGATCGGGGAAGGTGCAGTTGTCAGGGACTCCATTATCATGAATGGAGCTGTGATTGGTAAGAACTGTGTGATCGATAAAGCTATTATTGCTGAAAATACCGTGATCGGAGACGGAGCGGTTCTTGGTGTCGGCGAGTACGCACCGAGCGAGTACAATCCGAAGGTATATGCATTTGACCTTGTTACCATTGGTGAGAAATCAGTGATTCCGCCAAACGTTAAGATTGGAAAGAATACGGCGATTTTCGGAGAAACAGTGCCGGAAGATTATCCGAATGGCGAGCTGAAGAGTGGCGGAAGTTTGATAAAGGTAGGTGATTTGGCATGAGAGCAATCGGTATCATTTTAGCAGGTGGTAACAGCAACCGTATGGGCGGTTTATCTGCAAAGAGAGCAGTCGCAGCTATGCCTATGGCAGGAAGCTATCGAAGTATTGACTTCTCTCTGAGTAATATGACGAATTCGCATATTCAGAAGGTTGCGGTTTTTACACAGTATAATTCGCGTTCATTAAATGAACACCTGAATTCCTCCAAATGGTGGGATTTTGGAAGAAAACAGGGTGGCCTGTATGTATTTACGCCAACCATTACAACCACAAACAGCTATTGGTACAAGGGTACTGCAGATGCACTGTACCAGAACATCAGCTTTTTAAAGAACAGCCATGAACCATATGTAGTAATCGCTTCCGGTGATGGTATTTATAAGCTGGATTACAATAAGGTTCTGGAAGAGCATATTGCGACCGGTGCTGATATCAGTATCGTATGTAAAGAGATCCATCCGGAAGAGGATGACATCAGTCGTTTTGGTGTTGTGACCCTGAATAATGACGGATGGGTAACGAATTTTGAAGAGAAACCGCTGGTAGCACAGAGCAATCTGGCCTCTATCGGTGTCTATGTAATTAGAAGAAGACAGTTGATTGAGCTTCTGGAGAGTTGTGCGAAGGAAGGACGGACAGATTTCGTTAAGGATATTCTGATTCGTTATAAAGATGTTAAGAAGATTCACGGTTATAAGATGGAGTCATTCTGGAGCAACATTGGAAGTATTGAGTCATATTATAAGACCAATATGAAGTTCCTGGATAAGGATACACGTGATTATTTCTTCCGCACACATCCGGATGTATATACGAAGGTAGAAGATCTTCCACCTGCAAAATATAATGGTGATGCAGTTGTGAAGAACAGTCTGGTTGCCAGTGGCTGTATCATCAATGGTACGATCGAGAATTCTGTACTGTTTAAGAAGGTATACGTTGGAAATAATTGTGTCATTAAGAATTCCATTATTCTGAATGATGTACATATTGGGGATAATTCATATATTGAGAATTGTATTGTTGAGAGCAGAGACACCTTACGGGCGAATACAGAGTATATCGGTGAGCCGGATAAGATTAAGGTAGTAGTTGAAAATAACTTCAGGTATACACTGTAGGAATTTTCGGTACGGGGACTAGGTTACATAGGGGGTTATCAGATGAAGATTACGGACGTACGAGTACGCAAAGTAGCAAAAGAAGGTAAGATGAAGGCAGTGGTATCGATTACGATTGATGATGAGTTCGTTGTACATGATATCAAGGTCATCGAAGGTGAAAAGGGACTGTTTATTGCAATGCCGAGCCGGAAGGCTGTGGATGGAGAATATCGGGATATTGCGCATCCGATTAATTCTGCAACCAGAGATCATATTCAGAATCTGATTCTGGATGCCTATGAGAAAGCATTAGAAGAAACAGACGAATTGTAAACTTCATGAAAAAGAGTCATGCAGCTATATGGGTAGCTGTATGGCTCTTTTTGTATGTGTCGAAGAAAAGGAAAGTATTTAATAAATATTAAATAAAATGAAAAATCTTGCAGAATAAATGTGTGTGGTTCATAATAGAATGTAGACTGCAATTTGATGCGTAAGAAGAGAAAACAGGAGGAGCTTATAAATGCCCAAGTTTAGTGTAAAAAAGCCATATACCGTTCTGGTGGGAGTAATAGCGTTACTGGTATTTGGTTTTGTAACATTCAGTAAGTTATCTACGGATCTGCTTCCGGAGATGGAGCTGCCGTATGTAGTAGTAGTCACAACCTATCCCGGTGCGGCACCGGAACGTGTGGAGAGTCAGGTGACGGAGGTGCTGGAGTCATCACTGGGAACGGTGAATGGTGTAGAGAATCTGACCAGTACATCCAGTGAGAACTACAGTATGCTGACACTGGAGTTTTCAGAGGGAACCAATATGGACAGTGCCATGATAAACCTGTCAACGGCGCTTGATCAGGTGACCCTTCCGGATAAATGCGGCAAGCCGATGCTGTTGGAAGTATCTATGGATATGATGCCAACGATGGAGGTTACGGTTGACTATGATGATATGGACATTTATGAGCTAAGTGAGTTTGCAGAGAATACACTGATCCCATATCTGGAAAGACAGACCGGTGTTGCCAGTGTTACCGGTATGGGTCTGGTAGACGAGATGGTAGAAGTTCGGCTGGATAAAGAGAAGGTAGATGATTTAAATGATCGGCTGGCGGCACATGTCGATGATTCGCTGGCGGAAGCAAAGGATAAATTAGACAGTGCCGATACAGAGCTGGCCAGTGCCCAGAGTAAATTAGATGAAGGTAAGAAGACCTTAGAGGATCAGCAGAACAGTACATCTTCGGAGCTGGCAAAGGGTAGCCAGATGTTGGATGAGGCAATGGCGACCAGAGCCGCCTACAGTGCACAGCTGACCAGCCTTCAGGCAAGCAAGGCAGCATTACAGGCTGAGCAGAAGGCATATGAGGATGCGAAGATTGAGGAAACCTATGCACAGCTGAACACTATGTTTGACGGAATCCACACAGTGGCGGAAAGCATGGGAAAGGGCGATACCGTTCCGACCGATATTGTGGATGCTTATACACATCCGGAGAAGCTGCAGGCTTTTGTTCAGATGCTGGAGCAGTTGAAGGCTATGCAGGGCATGCCGGGTGTTCCGGAGATAACTAATGCACAGATCGAGCAGATGAAGGGATTGACCGCAGATAGTCTGAAACAGATCGATACTGCGCATAAGCGGATACCGGAGATTGCAGAAGCACTGAATAATCTGGAGATTGAGATTGCAGCCGCACAGGCGATTCTGGATAATGTAAATGCACAGACACAGCAGGCAGCAGACAGCTATGCAGCAATGGAAGAAGGAAAGATCTCTGCGGCAGCAGGATTCGGTGCGGCAAGTGCAGAACTTTCGGCAGCACAGAAAGCTCTGGATGATGGAAAGGCTGAATTGGAGAGCTCCAAAGAGTCTTATGAGTCAGCGAAAGAAACGGCATTGAAAAATGCCAATCTGGACTCTTTATTAAGTCTGGATACATTATCAAACCTGATTTCTGCACAGAACTTCTCAATGCCGGCCGGATATATTTATGAAGGAGATGCACAGTATCTGTTAAGAGTCGGAGATGAATTCGCAGATATGGATGAACTCCGGAACACATTGCTCTGCGATGTGGATGGAATCGGAGAGATTCGTCTGAAAGATGTAGCGGCGATCACGAAGATTGATAATTCAGCAGATAGTTATGCCAAGGTAAATGGAAACGAAGCAATTATTCTGGCGATTTATAAAGCAAGTACAGCCGGAACGGCCAGCGTATCTGACCGATGCAATGAGGCAATTACGGATATGACCGATGAGTATCCGGGATTACATATCCTGAACCTGATGGATCAGGGAGAGTATATTGATATGATCATTAAATCCGTACTTTCCAACCTGGTTGTGGGTGCAATCCTGGCAATCATCATTCTGGCAATTTTCTTAAAGGATGCAAAGCCAACAATCGTAGTCGCGTTCAGTATTCCGCTGAGTGTATTGTTTGCTATGGTACTGATGTATTTCAGCGGCATGACGATGAATATCATATCCCTTTCCGGTCTGGCACTCGGCGTCGGTATGTTGGTAGATAACTCCATTGTTGTAATTGAGAACATCTACCGATTGAGAAATAAGGGAATCCCATCTGCCCGGGCGGCAGTCATGGGAGCCAATCAGGTAGCGGGTGCGATCATTGCGTCTACCCTGACGACGATCTGTGTATTCCTTCCGATGGTGTTTGCAACCGGAATTGCGAAGCAGCTCCTGCCGGATATGGCATGGACGATCGCATTCAGTCTGGTTGCCAGTCTGATCGTGGCATTGACTGTGGTACCGAGTATGAGTGCGACAGTTCTGAAGAATACAAAGACCAAATCCCATCGGTGGTTTGATGCTGTGATTCGCGGATATGAGAAAGCACTTCGTTTCTGCCTGAAGCGGAAATGGCTGCCAATCGCTCTGGCGGTGATATTACTGGCCGGTAGCGTGTTCCAGGCATTCCGGACCGGACTGGTGTTGATCCCTTCCATGGGAAGTAATCAGATGTCGATTTCTATCACGACAGATCCGGATAATTCCGATCAGGAGAATTATGCACTTGCAGATGAGGCAATGGAGCGCCTCATGGCAATCGACGGTGTAGAGACGGTCGGAGCAATGACCCAGAGTTCTATGAGCATTGCCAGCACCTCCGATGCAACGAATAGTTTCTATTTCTATATTCTGGTGTCCGATAAGGCGGCAAAGAACAATGCTGCAGTCGGAAAGCAGATGGAGGATGCACTTGCGGATATGGATCTGCAGGATGTAAATGTATCCCTGTCCAACATGGATATGTCCAGTCTGATGGGCAGCGGTATGCAGGTGGATATCTATGGCTCTGATCTGGATACTATGCTGCAGGTATCCGAGGATGTGAAAGGCATTCTGGAAGAAGTCGGCGGCATGGAGGATATTTCCAATGGGCAGGAAGAGGGAGACAGCCAGTTGAAGATTCTGGTGGATAAAGATAAGGCAATGAAATATAATCTGACAGTGGCACAGATTTATGCAGAGATTGCCGGTTCCCTGACCACCGAGAATACAGCAACCACGCTGACAATGGATGGAAAAGATTATAGCGTGATCGTGGTTGATGAGACCGATAAGGTTAATAAGTCCAATGTGATGGATTATGCATTTGAGGTAAACACAACGGATGAGGATGGCAGTCAGACAACCGAGGAGCATACGCTCAACGAGTTTGCAAGTCTGGAGGAAAGCAAGAGCGTTGCATCGATCGGCCGTGAGAATCAGACACGGTATCTGAGTGTTACCGCAGCAACGATGGATGGATATAATACGACGCTTCTGGCAAGACAGGTACAGGATAAGCTAGATCAGTATCAGGCTCCGGATGGCATTACGATTAAGATCGGTGGCGAAAGTGAATCCGTGAATGATGCGTTAAAGGATATGCTTCTGATGATCCTGCTGGCAATCGTGCTGATTTATCTGGTTATGGTGGCACAGTTCCAGAATCTGGTATCACCATTTATTGTGCTGTTGACAATACCGCTTGCATTTACGGGAGGCTTTCTGGCATTGCTGATCAGCGGGGAAGAAATCTCACTGATTTGTCTGATGGGCTTCCTGGTATTGTCCGGTGTCATTGTAAATAATGGTATTGTGTTTGTGGATTATGTAAATCAGCTTCGAATCGGCGGTATGGAGAAGCGGGAAGCACTGGTTGAAACCGGTAAGACCCGTATGAGACCAATCCTGATGACTGCATTGACAACCATCCTTGCAATGTCTACCATGGCATTCAGTACCGATATGGCATCCCAGATGGGCAAGGGTATGTCAATCGTAGTCATCGGCGGTTTGACCTATGGTACATTAATGACATTGTTTATTGTTCCGGTATTTTATGATATTATTTACCGGAAGAAAGAAATGAAGGCCGTAGATATCGGAGACGAGGAAACTCTGAAAGCAGACGAGGCTGCAATGGCAGAGGGAATCGGTGATGTGGATGTAGAAGAAGCATCAGAAAATCCGGCAACAGAAAGCAATGGAGAGGATAGACATGAGTAAGTTAAAAGCAGTGATATTAGCAGCAGGAAAAGGCACCCGTATGAAATCGGATCTGCCAAAGGTGCTGCATGAAATCAACGGAAAGCCAATGGTAGAATACGTAATAGAAGCGGCAAGAGCGGCAGGCGCAGAAGAAATCTGTCTGGTGGTTGGACATAAGGCAGAGCTGGTGAAGGAACGAGTGGGAGATGGTGTTACCTATGTGCTGCAGGAGCAACAGCTGGGTACCGGTCATGCAGTGAAATGTGCCATGGACTTTATCGGTACGGAGGGTGATACCATGATCCTGTGTGGAGACACGCCGATCATTACCGGTAAGACACTGGATGAACTGATCGCCTATCACCGGTTATATGATCTGAAGGTAACGGTGCTGTCAACGATTCTGGAGGATGCGACCGGATACGGAAGAATCGTGCGGGATGCAGAAGGGAATTTTCTGCGAATTGTGGAACAGAAGGATGCCACACCGGAGGAGCAGGCAATCCGGGAGATCAATTCCGGCATGTATGTATTTCAGTCTGCGGCACTTTCAGACAGCCTGACGAAGCTGAAGAATGACAATGCACAGAAGGAATACTATCTGACAGATACGATAGAGATCATTAACCGGGAGAACCGGACCGGCGGCATTGTTGTGGGAGCAATGGCTACGGAGAATGCGGATGAAACCCGTGGAGTGAATACAACGGAACAGCTGGCAGAGGCAGCAGAGATTATAAATCACCGGTAGGCCGGGAAAAGGAGGCATGAAAATGCCTCCCTTGTAATTTATCAAAAGCTGTGGTACATTTAACTGATGTAGGAAAACAGATGTAGCATAGATTAGAGACAGGATGATTCAGAAGGAGAACCCCGATATGAAGATCATTGCAGGACTTGGAAATCCGACAAAGGAATACGAAGGAACGAGACATAATATTGGATTTTCGGTGATAGACAAGCTGGCTGATAAATATAATATAAGTATGAACGAGAAGAAGCACAAGGCAATCTGTGGGAAAGGAATGATCGAGGGCGAAAAGGTAATTCTCTTAAAGCCACAGACCTATATGAACCTGAGTGGAGAAAGCGTTGTCGATGCAGTGAATTTCTATAAGGTAGATCCGGAAGAGGATGTGATCATCATTTATGATGATATTGATCTGGATGTAGGCAAGCTGCGAATCCGGGCAAAAGGCAGTGCCGGTGGACATAACGGGATGAAGAATATTATTGCACATCTTGGAACACAGGTATTTCCGAGGATTCGGGTCGGAGTCGGTGCGAAGCCGAAGGACTGGGATCTGGCGGATTATGTCCTGGGACGGTTCCCGAAAGAAGAGCTGCCGGAGATCGAGGCAGGACGGGAAACTGCCTGTGAAGCGGTGAAGATCATAGTTTCACAGGGAGTGGAAGCAGCAATGAATCGAATAAATGGAAGGTAATCAAAATGAAAGCAATGACAGAGCCTGTTAGGGAGAGCAAGTCTTATCAGGCAATCTTGCAGGCGATGAACCGAAAAGGCTTTACAGCGGTATCTGGTTTGACAGATACCGCCTTTAGTTGTGCCATTCATTGTCTGGGAGCAGACAAAAAATATCGACTGATCATCACATATGGAGAGCAGCGGGCAAAACAGCTGGAAGAGAACTACCGCTTCTTTGACCGGAACGTGTATGTATATCCGGCCAAGGATGTGCTGTTCTACAGTGCGGATGTACATGGAAATGCAATCGTCAGACAGCGGATCGAGATCCTGAAACGGATCGTAGAGGAGGAAGCTTCTACGATCATTTTCCCGGTGGAAGCTCTGATGGAACGGGTTCCGGGACCGGAGCATTTAAAGAAGAACCGGCATCTGATCCGGGTGGGAGATACGGTAGATGTGCAGGCGTTCAGCCAGATCATGACGGCATTCGGTTATGAGAAACGGGATGCGGTAGAGGCGCCGGGACAGTATGCAGTCCGTGGCGGCATTCTGGATGTTTATCCGCTGACAGAGGATTGTCCGTATCGGATAGAGTTATGGGGCGATGAGGTGGATTCCCTGCGGAGCTTTGACGTGGAGAGCCAGCGCTCGATTGAGGAAGTGAAAGAGCTTCTGATCTATCCGGCAACAGAGATCGTACTGAGTGACAGCCGGATCGCGGCAGGTCTGAAGAAGATTGAGACAGAGCATAAGAAATGCGCCAAGGCATTGAAGGAGGCGTTTCAGACAGAGGCATATGCCAGATTGAACCGGACGATCGCTTCACTTCGGGAGGAGTTAACAGAGCTGCATGAAGCAGTGGGTATTGACAGTTATCTGCCTTATTTCTACAGCAATCTGGTGTCGATTCTGGATTATTTTCCGGAGGACACCTGTGTATTTATAGACGAACCGAAGCGGATCGAAGAGAGTGCGGATGCATATCAGCTGGAGTTTCAGGAAAATATGAAGACCAGACTGGAGGGCGGTTATATTCTTCCGGGGCAGATGGAACTGCTTTTAAATATGGAGGATGTCCGGCATCGGCTGGAGAACCGGTCGGCAGTCCTAAATACCGCATTGATGCAGAATCTGGAAGAGAAATGGGGAAAGATTCCGACGATCCGGTGGGAATCAAAGCAGGTACAGTCCTATGACAATCATTTCGAGCTTCTGGTGAAGAATGTACAGGCGTGGAAAAAGAAGAAATACCGGATAATCATTCTCTGTTCTTCCGGCACCAGAGCACAGAGGATTGCGGCAGAGTTTGATGACTATGAGCTCTCGGCATTTTACAGTGAAACACTGGATCGGGAGCTTCAGCCCGGAGAAGTCATGGTGGCAGCTGGTAGACTGAATAAGGGATTTGAATTCCCGGACGAGAAGCTGGCAGTCGTAAGTGAAGGTGATATTTTCCAGACCGGAGAGCGGAGCCGCAGGAAGCGGATGAAGCCACAGTACAGCGGAGAGAAGATTAACAGCTTTGCGGATATTTCCGTGGGTGATTATGTGGTTCATGAGAATCATGGAATCGGTATCTATCGTGGAATTGAGAAGATAGAGGTTGATAAGGTCGCAAAGGACTATATCACGATTGAGTATAAGGATAACAGTAAATTATATATTCTGGCATCCCAGCTGGATCTGATCCAGAAATATTCCAGCAAGGATGGGGCCCGACCGAAGATCGATAAGCTGGGCGGTACGGCATGGCAGGCGACGAAGACCCGGGTAAAAGGACATGTGGCAGGCATTGCGAAAGAACTGGTGAATCTCTATGCGGTACGGCAGGAGAAAGAAGGCTTTGCATATTCTCCGGATACCGTATGGCAGAAAGAGTTTGAGGAAGCATTTCCTTATGAAGAGACCGATGATCAGCTGCGGGCGATCGCTGAGACGAAGGAGGACATGGAGAGTCATCGTATCATGGACCGGTTGATCTGCGGGGATGTCGGGTATGGTAAAACCGAGGTCGCGATCCGGGCGGCATTCAAGGCAGTGCAGGATGGCAAGCAGGTAGCATATCTGGTTCCGACTACGATTCTGGCGCAGCAGCATTTCGCAACATTTCTGGAACGGATGCGGAATTATCCGGTGACCGTTAAGATGATGTCCCGGTTCTGTACACCGACTGAGCAGAAGAAGATCATCAGCGGATTGAAGGACGGTTCGGTGGACATTGTGATCGGAACACACCGGCTATTATCCAAGGATCTGGTATATAAGAATCTTGGATTGCTGGTCATTGATGAGGAACAGCGATTTGGCGTTGCTCATAAGGAGAAGATCAAGCAGATCAAGAAGGATGTGGATGTGCTGACCCTGACGGCGACTCCGATTCCGAGAACGCTCCACATGAGTCTGATCGGAATCCGCAGCATGAGCATTCTGGAGGAACCGCCGGTAGACCGGCAGGCGATTCAGACCTACGTGCTCGAATATAATCCGGAGCTGGTGCGGGAGGCGATCAACCGGGAGCTGGCGCGCGGCGGTCAGGTATATTATGTGTATAACCGGGTGAATGATATTGATCTGGTAACGGCGAAGCTGCAGGAGCTGTTGCCGGAGGCCAGAATCGCTTATGCACACGGTCAGATGAAGGAACGGGAGCTGGAAACGATCATGTACCGGTTCATTGACGGAGAGATCGATGTACTGGTTACAACGACCATTATTGAAACCGGTCTGGATATTTCCAATGTAAATACCATGATCATTCAGGATGCTGAGAATTTCGGCCTGTCGCAGCTTTATCAGCTGCGGGGACGAGTGGGGCGGTCTAACCGCCGGGCTTCTGCATTTCTGATGTATCGGAAGGATAAGATGCTGAAGGAGACCGCGGAGAAACGGTTACAGGCTATCCGGGAGTTTACGGATCTGGGTTCCGGATACCGGATCGCATTGCGGGATCTGGAAATCCGGGGAGCCGGAAATCTTCTGGGTGAAGACCAGTCCGGGCATATGGAGGCTGTGGGATATGATCTGTATTGCAAGATGTTGAATGACGCTATCCGGGAGCAGAAGGGTGAAGTGGTAGAGGAGACCTTTGAGACCACGATCGATCTGCCAATCGATGCCTATATTCCGGCTACTTATGTGAAGAATGAGTTTACCAAACTGGAATTATATAAGCGGATTGCAGGTATTGCCGGTCAGGAAGCATTGGAGGATATGCAGGATGAGCTGACGGATCGGTTCGGTGAGCCACCGGTGGCAGTTATGAACCTGCTTCAGATCGCATTGCTGAAGGCGAAAGCCCATGATGCCTATATTGCCGAGATTTCAGAAAAGGGTGATGCACTTCATTTCGTGATGTATCCGAAGGCGAAGGTACAGACGGAACGAATCGACGAGTTCATGAAGCAGTATCGGGGCAAAATGAAGATGAATGTGACAAAGGAGCCTACATTTGTGCTGAATGTGAAGGGTATAAATAAGAAAGAACGCTTAAATTGTGTCGAAAGTGTGATAAATGAGGTCCATCTATTGATAGATCGACAGTAAGAGTGGTAGTATAGAAACAAATTATAAAAAGGAGTATCACGGATGAAAAAGAAGATATTAGCAATGATTATGATAATGGCAATGGGCATTGCCACATTGTTGACCGGCTGCGGATCCAACGGAGGAGACGGTCAGGGTTCCGGATCGCAGAGTGGAAGTAACGGAAATGATCCGTCTAAGGTTCTGGTATTGAAGGTTGGCGATCAGGATGTTTATATGGATGCGGTGAATTATTATGCGATCGCACTGGTTGAGGCGATGGGACTCAGTGAAGGAACCGATGTGACTCAGAAATATAATGAGTCTTATGATACCCTGGATGCCGCGATGAAAGCACAGCTATTACTGCAAATCAGACAGGCAATGATCCTTTATCAGAAAGCGGAGGAGATGGGAATTACGTTAGATGATTCTGATAAAACAGAAGTTTCCAATATGATTGCCCAGTATAAGGAAAGTCATGATGCGGATAAGCTGCAGAAGTTTGGATTGACGGATGAAGCACTTGAGAAAGTCTATACCCAGTATAAGATGATCAGTAAAATGGAGGAACAGCTGCAGTCAGATTCAATGTCTACGGGAGACGTTGTAGAATACGGAACGATTGAAACGTTAGCATTTCTGACCGTTGAAGTAGATGATTCCGGAAATGCGGTAACAGACTCAGACGGTAATTATAAGAAATTGTCTGATGATGAAATTACAGCTGCGAAGGCAAAGGCAGAGGAAGCATTGGAAAAAGCGAAAAACGGAGAAAGCTTCGAGGATTTGATCGATGAATATGACCTGTCATCGACATCCGGCACAACACATGCAACCACAGAGAGCCTGAAAGAGGCATATCAGCTGGAAGATGGACAGATCAGTGATGTTATGGAAACAGATTTTGGCTATACCATTGTTCATATGGTAAGCCAGAAAGATGATGAATATACAGGTATGGTACAGCAGTACAATGCACAGCAGGCAGTGAAGGATCAGGAACAGAGCTGGTTTGACGGATTCTTTATTCAGGATAGCGATGTTGTTGAGAAGGTTTGGAATGCATTTACATTCCAGGATTTTGTATAAGAGTAGCGATGGAGGTCATCTATGCGAGGGAAGAAGCGGAGACTGATTCTGTTTTTATCGGTATTTGCACTGCTGCTGACAGGGTGTGGGACCGGCAAGAATGAGGATACGGTAAAACAGATAAAGGCATTTACGGTTGGAGATGAGACTGTATATCTGGGTGAAGTATGGATTTATGCCAAGACGATCCAGCAGGAATATGAGAAGAACTACGGAACCGGTATCTGGACGGTAGAGCTGCAGAATGAAGACGGCGATACGCAGACGGTAGAAACGATCACTAAGGAAGATATAGTAGAAGAGATTCTTCAGGTGAAGGTGCTTTGCAAAAAGGCGGAAAGCTATGGTGTGGCACTGACACAGGAGGAGCAGGATAAGATCAATCAGCAGGCACAGGAGTTCATCAGTGGTCTGACAGATGCGGATAAGGCAGAGACAGGAGTGACACAGGAACTGGCGGTACAGGTATATCAGGAGAATGCGATTGCCTCCAAGGTGTATGACAGGATCATGCAGGAGGGAAAGGTAGAAATCTCGGATGAACAGTGCCGGCAGACGAAGATCTATGACCTGTATTTCCCGACCTATACGGAAGAAGGAGAAGGTAATTTCACACCGGTTTCCGAGGAAGAGAAGAGTGCCAAACAGACACAGGCGGCAGAGGCGTACAGCCGGATTACCAGTGAAGAAGATTCTCTGAATATTGAAACGGCTGCATATGAGTATGGATGTACAGAGTCTAATTTCTATACTATGTCGTATGAGGAGTATGTGGATCAGTACGGACAGGAGCTGGCAGACCGGATCTATGCTATGAAGGATGGCGATTATCTCGGAGTGGTGGAGAGCCAGTACGGATATCATGTGATCCAGATGATCGCATTGACCGATGCCGAGGCAACGCAGAATAAGAAACAGGAGCTGGAGACAGAACTGCGGAAGGAATATTTCACGCAGGTCTATAAGGATTATTTAAAGGAAATTGACAGCGGTTGGAAGTTCTCAAAGAATGTAAATGAAGATGCATGGAATATGATTCAATTCGTGCCGGGGACAACGGAAGAATAGACAAAGAGCAGGAGATATAAGATGAGCAGAAAAATACTGGTGTTGGATCTGGATGGAACACTGACGAATTCAAAAAAAGAAGTAACACCGAAGACCCGCGAGGCGATCCGGAAGCTTCAGGAACGAGGACATGTAGTAGCACTGGCATCCGGCAGGCCGACCGGAGGTATCCGGCAGGTAGCAGAGGCACTTCAGTTGGAAGAGACCGGAGGCTATGTACTGGCATTTAACGGAGCAAAGATTCTGGACTGGAAAACACAGGAGGTTCTGTTTCAGCAGACACTGGATCATAAATATCTGGCACCGCTTCTGGAGGCGGCATATCGGTACAATCTGTCACTGGTTACCTATCAGAATGAGTGGGTGATCGTTGAAACCGAGATGAACGAGTATGCAGAGCTGGAGGCACGGATCAATCATCTGAATGTCCGGCGGGTGGATGACTTTGTAAAGGCGGTTGACTTCCCAATCAATAAATGTCTGTATACCGGAGATCCGGTGCAGATTAAGAAATGCGAGGATGAACTACTGGAACGTTACGGACAGGAACTGAGTATTTTTAAATCCGAGGATTATTTTCTGGAGGTCATGCCTCAGAATATAGATAAGGCGGCATCTCTGGATCGACTGATCCATGTGCTGGGAATCGAGCAGAAGGATGTTGTTTGCTGCGGAGACGGATATAATGATATATCCATGATCCGATATGCCGGAGTGGGCGTAGCAATGTCCAATGCAAAAGATGTAGTAAAGGAAGCGGCAGATGTGATTACCGGTTCAAATGACGAGGATGGTCTGGTGCCGGTGATTGAAAAGTATTTTCTGGAATAGGACGGTTGACGAAATGAAGTTAAATGATGTGTTTGTTTCGATGATAGAATTTGATCGGGGAGATGCAAGAAGAATTCAGCATTTTGTAAAGGTGCATGCCTTTGCAAAGTTAATCGGAGAGTTAGAGAATATTGCAGAGGATGAACTGTATACATTGGAAATTGCTGCCTATGTACACGATATCGGGATTCTGGAGTCTGAGAGAATCTATGGTGACAGCAATGGAAAGCATCAGGAAGAATTGGGACCGGATCTGGCGAAGGAGCTGTTGGTAAATCTGGGGTGTGAAGGTTCTGTTATTAAACGGGTGTGTTATCTGGTAGGACATCATCACACCTATTCCGATATTGATGGCAGGGATTATCAGATTCTGGTGGAGGCGGATTTTCTGGTAAATCTGCAGGAGGATCAGGTGCCGTTAAGTGCGGTTGAACATGCATACAAGAATATTTTCCGGACGGAGACCGGCAGGAGACTGTGCCGGGAGATGTTCGGGTTGTAGAAGCAGCGGTCAGGCGACTGTAAGTCATGTGGTAATGAGACTTACCGTCGCTTTTTGACTGCACAAAAATCTGCGTAAAAATATGTTGAAAAGTTAAGGATTAATGCTTGACAGGAGAAAATTACACAGATATAATGATAAAGCATGCGTAAATAGGTTACGCGTGCTTTTAAAGTCCGAAAAATCGGGCAATACTATTATAATCACAGGAGGTGAAAAACATGCCAACATTTAACCAGTTAGTTAGAAAGGGAAGACAGACTGTTGAAGCAAAGTCTACTGCACCAGCTCTTCAGAAGGGTTACAACTCATTAAAGAAGAAGCCTACAGATACTTCTGCTCCACAGAAGAGAGGAGTTTGTACCGCTGTTAAGACAGCTACTCCTAAGAAGCCTAACTCTGCTCTTCGTAAGATCGCCAGAGTTCGTCTTTCTAACGGAATCGAAGTTACCAGCTACATCCCGGGAGAAGGTCATAACCTTCAGGAGCACAGCGTTGTTCTGATCCGTGGTGGTAGAGTAAAGGACCTTCCAGGTACCAGATATCATATCATTCGTGGTACTTTGGATACAGCAGGCGTTGCTAAGAGACGTCAGGCTCGTTCTAAGTATGGTGCTAAGAGACCTAAGGATGCTAAATAGACCGTCAGGACTAATGTAGTGTCTAAAATTTAATAGTGCTGGAGTAGGCTATGTTTTTCCTATATAGATAAAATGTAAGCATAATCCGCACGAACATACCCGTAGTAACCGGGTGTGAGTACCTTTAAGCTAAATAATATTATTAGCTTTCAATATTTATTAAGGAGGGAAGAACCGTGCCACGTAAAGGACATATTCAGAAAAGAGATGTACTTCCAGATCCAATCTACAAGGATAAAGTGGTTACTAAGCTGATCAATAACATCATGTTAGACGGTAAGAAGGGTGTTGCCCAGAAGATCGTTTACGGTGCATTTGACCGTGTTGCTGAGGAAACCGGTAAGGATGCTTTGGAAGTATTTAATGAAGCAATGAACAACATCATGCCATTACTTGAGGTAAAGGCAAGACGTATCGGTGGTGCTACCTATCAGGTACCTATCGAAGTTCGCCCTGACAGACGTCAGGCTTTGGGTCTCCGCTGGATCACAACTTACTCTCGTGCGAGAAGTGAGAAGACCATGGAAGAGAGACTTGCAAAGGAGATTCTGGATGCAGCTAACAACACAGGTGCATCAGTAAAGAAGAAGGAAGATATGCACAAGATGGCAGAAGCAAACAAGGCATTTGCTCATTACAGATTCTAATCTGGTTAATTGCATATCCATAAAAATAAGGAGGAAAATACCTTGAGTGGAAGAGAATATCCATTGGAGAGAACCAGAAATATCGGTATTATGGCACATATAGATGCTGGTAAGACAACTCTGACAGAGCGTATCTTATATTATACCGGTGTTAATTATAAGATTGGTGATACTCATGAAGGTACAGCTACCATGGACTGGATGGAGCAGGAGCAGGAGAGAGGTATTACTATTACTTCTGCAGCAACAACCTGTCACTGGACCTTAGAGGATCATCATAAGAAGAAGCCAGGTGCTTTAGAGCATCGTATCAACATTATCGATACTCCGGGTCACGTTGACTTTACTGTAGAGGTAGAGCGTTCCCTTCGTGTATTGGACGGAGCTGTTGGTGTATTCGATGCTAAGGCCGGTGTTGAGCCACAGTCAGAGAATGTATGGCGTCAGGCTGATACCTACAACGTACCTCGTATGGCATTCATCAACAAGATGGATAAAATGGGTGCAGACTTCTTCTATTCTGTTCAGACTATCATTGATCGTCTGGGTAAGAATGCAATTCCTGTACAGATTCCAATCGGTCAGGAAGATGATTTCATTGGTTTGATTGACCTGTTCGAGATGGACGCTTATTATTACAAGGATGATAAGGGCGAAGATATCGAGATCACAGAGATTCCGGATGATCTGAAGGAATTAGCTGATAAATGGCATGAGAATCTGGTAGAGAAGATTTGCGAATTAGATGATGACCTTATGGAGAAGTATCTGGAAGGTGAAGAGCCTACCGTAGATGAGCTTAAGGCTGTACTTCGTAAGGGAACAATCGCATGTGAAGCAGTTCCTGTATATTGTGGTTCTGCATATAAGAATAAGGGTGTTCAGAAGATGCTGGATGGCGTTATCGAGTTCATGCCTGCACCTACAGACATCCCTGATATTACAGGTGTTGACGAGGATGGTAATGAAGTTGTTCGTCATTCATCTGATGATGAGCCGTTTGCTGCACTGGCATTCAAGATCATGGCTGATCCATTCGTTGGTAAGTTGGCATTCTTCCGTGTATATTCCGGTACATTGAACTCAGGTTCTTATGTATTGAATGCAACCAAGGGTAAGAAAGAGCGTGTTGGCCGTATCGTTCAGATGCATGCGAACAAGCGTCAGGAAATTGAAAAGGTTTACTCAGGTGATATCGCAGCTGCTGTAGGTTTCAAGCTTACAACAACCGGTGATACAATCTGTGATGAACAGCATCCTGTAATTCTGGAGTCTATGGAATTCCCTGAGCCGGTTATCGAGCTGGCTATCGAGCCTAAGACAAAGAATGACCAGGGTAAGATGGGTGAAGCTTTAGCAAAGCTTGCTGAAGAGGATCCTACATTCAGAGCTCATACCGATACAGAGACCGGTCAGACCATTATCGCCGGTATGGGTGAGTTACATCTGGAAGTTATCGTTGACCGTCTGCTTCGTGAATTCAAGGTAGAGGCTAACGTAGGTGCTCCACAGGTAGCTTATAAAGAGACATTTACCAAGGCTGTTGATGTTGATAGCAAGTATGCTAAGCAGTCTGGTGGTCGTGGTCAGTATGGTCACTGTAAAGTACACTTCACACCTATGGATCCAAACGGCGAGCAGACATTCGAGTTTACTTCTTCCGTTGTCGGTGGTGCAATTCCGAAGGAATACATCCCAGCAATCGGTGAAGGTATTGAAGAAGCAGCTAAGGCCGGTATCCTGGGCGGATTCCCGGTACTGGGTGTTAAGGCTGATGTATACGATGGTTCTTACCATGAAGTCGATTCTTCAGAAATGGTATTCCATATCGCTGGTTCTATGGCATTCAAGGATGCTATGGCAAAGGGTGATGCAGTATTACTGGAGCCTATCATGAAGGTTGAAGTTACAATGCCTGAGGAATACATGGGCGATGTAATCGGTAGCTTAAATGCTAAGCGTGGTCAGATTAACAGTATGGATGATATCGGCGGTGGTAAGATTGTTCGTGCATTCGTTCCGCTTGCAGAGATGTTCGGTTATTCAACAGAGCTTCGTTCATCTACACAGGGTCGTGGTAACTACTCAATGTTCTTCGAGAAGTATGAGAAGTGTCCAAAGAATGTTCAGGATAAGGTACTGGCAGCTAAGAAGGGCTAATCATTCTTGAATATTTGAATATAGAGACTGCCGATATTTCGCTGAAAAAGCGGAATATCGGTAGTATAAAAGGCTTGAAAATATTGGAATTATCGAATATAATATTTTCTAGCTGATGTTTATTAACGTGAACTAAAAAAAGCCAGAAACTGGCGCAAATTAAGGAGGATATTAAAAAAATGGCAAAAGCTAAGTTTGAAAGAACCAAACCACATTGTAATATCGGTACCATTGGTCACGTAGATCATGGTAAAACAACTTTAACAGCAGCTATCACAAAGGTATTATCTGAGAGAGTTGCTGGTAACGCAGCTGTAGATTTCGCTAACATTGATAAGGCTCCAGAAGAGAGAGAAAGAGGTATTACCATTTCTACCGCTCACGTTGAGTATGAGACAGAGAAGAGACATTATGCACACGTTGACTGCCCAGGTCATGCTGACTACGTAAAGAACATGATCACCGGTGCTGCTCAGATGGATGGCGCTATCTTAGTTGTAGCTGCTACCGATGGTGTTATGGCTCAGACAAAGGAGCACATCCTGTTATCTCGTCAGGTTGGTGTACCTTACATCGTAGTATTCTTAAATAAGTGCGATATGGTAGACGACGAGGAATTAATCGAGTTAGTAGAGATGGAAGTTACTGAGCAGTTAGAGGAATATGGTTTCAATGACTGCCCAATCGTTAAGGGTTCCGCATTAAAGGCTCTGGAAGATCCAATGGGCGAATGGGGCGACAAGATCATGGAATTAATGGATACTGTTGATTCTTACATCCCAGATCCACAGCGTGATACAGATAAGCCATTCCTGATGCCTGTAGAGGACGTATTTACTATTACCGGTCGTGGTACTGTTGCAACTGGTAGAGTAGAGCGTGGTGTTCTTCACTTAAATGATGAGTTAGAGATCCTTGGTATCAAGCCTGACGTTCAGAAGACAGTTGTAACCGGTATCGAGATGTTCCGTAAGCAGTTAGATGAGGCTATGGCTGGTGATAACATCGGTGCTCTGCTTCGTGGTATCAGCCGTGATCAGATCGAGCGTGGACAGGTTCTGGCTAAGCCAGGTACAGTTACCTGCCATCATAAGTTTACCGCTCAGGTATACGTTTTAACAAAGGATGAGGGTGGTCGTCATACTCCATTCTTCAACAACTATCGTCCACAGTTCTACTTCAGAACAACTGACGTTACCGGTGTTTGCGAGTTACCTGCTGGTACAGAGATGTGCATGCCTGGTGATAACGTAGAGATGACTATCGAACTGATTCATCCAGTAGCTATGGAGCAGGGTCTTACATTCGCTATCCGTGAGGGTGGACGTACTGTAGGTTCAGGCCGTGTTGCTACAATTATTGAGTAATTAAAAAATCAATAAATATAAGGACTGTCAGAAATGACAGTCCTTTTTTGATACTAAAATGATACTATTTTATGAGGTGTTTTAATCTTTCTTAAACAATAACCGTGGAGGAAGATTAAATGAATCAAGCAAATTGCCCTGTTTGTGGAAATAAATGTGTTAAATTAGGGAAGACAAAAGCTAGATTACAACGTTGGGTTTTTCAAAGCGTGTAAAGCACCATAGGTATATCTTCCATGTATTTTATCAGGTAAAGCAATATACAAGTACTGCTATGGGTGCTGCAGACATTCCAGATATTGGAACCCAATATGCGGTTAAAGGTTATTATTTCCAATTTGAATGGAAGGTAGGTGGTAAAGGTATTAGCTAATCGGTTGTCTAAAAGAAATCGCAATGGATTTATACCATGCCATATCAACGGATTCGGAGAATACGGATTTGTTTGATAAGGTGGTGGATTTGACCTACGAGAATGGACAGCTACGAAGTAAGATGCAGGTCTTACAGGATAAGCTGGAAAAAGCCTATGAATTCATGAAGCAGTTTGTAATAGGTGGAAGGAACATGTTGGATGTGTTCCGGGAGCGAATTGGAGAAGTGAAGGAATGGGTACACAGGAAGGTTGCCGGAATGGGCCGGTAAGGGATGTCCCAAGTGGTAGAGGTACTGCTTGGGGTGTTTTTGTATAGATGCTTCAGTTGTGCTTTCACCCGTTTTTTGCTATAATTTTTTCAAACATGACATACAGATGACGTGTTGAAGGTGGTAAATTATAATAAAGGAAAGAGATTAAGCGAAATGAAGGTTGAAAGGCTGATAGGGATTCTATCTGTATTGTTACAAAAAGATATGGTTACAGCACCTTTTCTTGCGGAGCATTTTGAAGTATCCAGAAGAACCATAAACAGGGATATTGAA
>Ga0129310_1000424_pt1 | contig 52529 bp, 53 predicted proteins | sample Go1ome_2_FD_94433 | JGI IMG/M metagenome (GOLD analysis project Ga0129310, IMG submission 94433) | Western lowland gorrila individual fecal microbial communities from Wisconsin, USA - Go1022A metagenome | ecosystem: Host-associated > Mammals > Digestive system > Large intestine > Fecal | place...
AACGTAATCCTTGATCTGACCGTAGGTCGCCGTCCCTCTTTTATCCTGCACCATCTCCTCTACATCCACATCAATGTTGATATGTACTGCCGGTTTTCTCAGAACTAGCTGACATACCGTCTCTACATGCTGAGTTCTCGGAAACATATCAACACATTTGACTTTTACAGTTTTATATCCGTTGGCCTCAAATACCTGTAAATCTCTTGCCAATGATGTCGGTTTGCATGAAACATAAACGATCTCTTCGGCTCCGAAATCAATGATTTTGAGAATAGCTTTGGGATTAATTCCGTCTCTCGGAGGATCGACAATAATTAAGTCGGGTTTATCTTCGAGCTCATCAACCTTTTTAAGTACGTCACCGGCTATAAATTCGCAGTTGGTTATGCCGTTAAGCTCGGCATTGATTTTAGCGGCCTCAACGGCTTCTTCAACTATTTCTATTCCGATAACCTTTTTACTGCCTTCGCTCATTATTTGTCCTATTGTGCCTGTTCCGCAATATAAGTCGAATACAACCTTTCCCGATGTATCTCCGGCATATTCCCTGACAACCGAATATAATTTTTCAGCACCCTTTGAATTTGTCTGGAAAAACGAAAATGCCGAAATTTTGAATTTGAGTCCGAGAAGATTTTCGTAGAAATAGTCATTTCCGTATAATATTTTTGTTTCATCACTCTGAACAACATCGGCGAGAGAATCATTTATTGTGTGGAGAATACCGGCGATTTTTCCGCTTAATTCTGTGTCAAGAATAGCTTTGGCATAGTCCTCCGGATTGAAAGTATAGTCTGATGTTGTAATAAGGTTTATTAAAATTTCGCCTGTAAAAGCTGCTTTTCTCACAACAAGATGTCGGAGCTGGCCGTCATGTCTTTTTTTATGATAGAACGGTATATTGTTCTCGGTAAAGAACTCCAATGTAGTGTTGATGATTTTGAGGAAATCGTTATCAACTATGTTGCAGTCCTTAAGAGTAACAACTTCGTAAAAGCTGTTTCTTTTTCTCATTCCGAGAGCGAGATCGCCGTCCTTTTCGGAGTCACCGAATGAAAATTCGCATTTGTTTCTGTAAGCCTTTTCTTCGGGAGCAGGAAGAAGTCCTTCAAATTCATAGTCTGATATGCCGGCATTATCAAGTATCTTTTTAACCATATTTTCTTTTATTTTGTTTTCTTCTTTATAGCTGATTCGCTGATAACTGCATCCTCCGCAAAGCTCGAAATGCGAACAGCCTTTTTCTGTTTCAAGAGGTGAGCGTTCGAGAATTTCTCTTAATTCACCTTCCAGATTTCCGTTTTTCTTTTTTGTTATTCTTGCCATAACCTTCTGTCCGGGAATTGTATTTTTAACGGTTATCGGCATATCCTCAACAATGCCTTTTCCTTTGTTGGGAAAGGCAATATCGTTAATCATAACCTCGATAAAATCATTCTTTTTCATTTTATAAAAACCTCCGATAAATTGGTTTGCATTTTTTTCGCTTTGTGTTATACTGAAATAACTGATATATTTCAGATTATTTTTAAAATAGGAGTGTAAACATTAATGGCTGAAAAAATCGAGACAGGTAGTGTAGTTGAAGGAAAGGTTGTAAGAATCAAACCTTTCGGTGCAATAGTCCAGCTTGAGGGCGGCGCACAGGGACTTGTACACATATCACAGATTGCAAACGGATTTGTTCAGGATATAAACGACCACGTCGCAGTTGGCGATACAGTTAAAGTAAAGGTAATGTCTGTCGATGAAGAAAACAAGAAAATTGCTCTTTCAATAAGAGAGGCTCTTCCCAAAGCTCCCAGACAGCAGAATAACTTTAAGTCAAGAGAGCATAAAAACAACTATGAACCCAGAAACAGACAGAATTCCGGTAATGATGCCGCACAGGCTAAGGATCCTGTAAACGATTTTGAGGAAAAAATGAAAGAATGGCTTAAACAGTCCAATGAACGTCAGGCCGGAATCAATAAACGTAATAACAGACGTAACGGCGGATATTGATAAATTTCATTTTAGCCAATAATATTATAATTATATAGGCTTAAATTGTTTTTTTCAACATAAGGTTTTGTATACTTAAAAATTATAACAGGTCACGCTTTGAAAGCGCGACCTGTTTGTGTATTATATCAAATTTAAAATACAAACGGAAATTCAAATTTTTCGCCGACATCAAAGGGCGAAACGCCTGTTGTTTCTGTGACTTCAAAGGTTGCTCCGTCCCAACCGTTGATTTTTATAATTCCTTTTATGTTTCCGTCATCTGCGGTAAATGCAAGCTCACCGTTTCCGTTATCAATAAAAGTTCCTTGAGTTCCGCCTTGTCTGAAAATAAAAATATCTGCCGTATCATTTCCGTCAGTTGCCTGACGGGTTATTAATGAACTATGTACGCTGTCGGTTCCATAATTATCAACGAATACACCGTATTTTTCCGAAGCCTCAGGCATGGTAAAAGCTTCACCTTTAACTTTTGCCAGCTCGTCAGCAAGAAAATATGATCTGTTCATAGTTATTTCCTCTAAGAATGAATTTTTTAGCAGAGGATACATACTTCCGTTTTCTTCCGGAAGTCCTATATATCTTGCAGTTACGTCATCCTTCATGGCTATCCAGTTTCTTTGCTCTGTAAGTACTCTTTCTTTTGTTTCGGAATCGGCTGAACTGCTGAATCTGCTCCAGAGATTATTTAATTCTGTGTCCCAGATTGCATATAACCATTGTGATGCAACATTCATTTCTCCCTGTGTTTGAGCCGATTCTGCTAACAAGGAATATTTTTGCGTTATTTTGTCAATATTTTTTAATTCATCCTGAATAGATTGCGAGTTGGATACAACATAGTCAACATCGGTTTTTATGTCGTCGGTATAATCATATGTGTAGTCTGCTTCTGTTATACTCTGCAGCTCTAAATCTTTATCTTCCGGTGCGGCAGAATCGATCTGATTTTCCGTTTGAGATGGCTTGTTTTCTGTTTCAGATTCTGCTTTTTTATTTCCGCAACCTACACAAAGTGCTGAAACCAACAGTGCGGTTACAATATAAATTCTTTTCTTCATATGTTTCTCCTTAGCGTAATAAATATAATTTTTATGAGAACAAATAAAAAATTTTATTTATTAAATTAATTATAACATATAATTATTGCATTTCTTTTTTCAAATTCTTATTTTTTGCTTAACAATTACATTAAAATTTCAGTGATACAGATATTAAAAAACAGACAACACAATAAAATAGCATTGTATTGTCTGCTTTGATTTTCTGTATTAGAAATAAATTCCAAAAGCGGTTTTGAAAATTTTATTTGTATAAATATTCATTATTCATAGTATTCCGGCACGGTTTTGAGTGTTTTGAAAAACTCATAATCATGGGCAAATACAATTTTTGCATTGTATTTTTTCTGGAGCTTTCTGAGCTTTTCTATGGACTTGAAAAATTCAATACTGTCATATAAAAGTCCCGATGCTTTGGCAGGAGGACCGTATACCTCCTGAGTATATACGCAGTCCTGAGGAAGAATGATAGTTCCGTCCTTTTCAAGATGAACAATAAGTCCGATAAGACCGGGAGTATGTCCGGGAAGGTTTACAACCTCTATGCCGGGAGCAAGCTCAAAATCCTCATCAACAAGTATATATTGCTTTACAGGAACATCAAGGTCTGCCTTTACATAACCGCCGTGTGTTGTCGGATCTGGATTGAGATGAACCTGAGTCTGGCCGAACATGAAATCAGCCTTTGGAACATATACGTTGGCGTGTTTGAAAAGATGTATGTTTCCGGCATGGTCAAGGTGCATATGCGAAAGAACTACGGTTTTTATATCTTCAGGCTTTACGCCTATCAAAGCAAGCTGGTTTTCCAGACGTTCTTCTTTTGACTGATAAAGCGGATAGGTTTCTCTAAGTCCTTCCGGCCAGTAGCCGTTCATGGCTTCTGGATTGCTTCCTGTATCATAAAGAATGTATTCGCCGTTGTTTTCGATTAAAAAAGCCATTACGGGAAGCTTTATCCATGAGTTTTCAACATGAGGCTTGCTGTATGTGCCGACTGTTGAACAGGCTACAACATTGTTTTTGTCGCTTTCGAGATAACCGGTGTTTAAAATATAAAGTTTCATTGGCAACACTCCTTTTTTATTTATTACAGCATAAAATCCGACTAAAAGCAATATTAATAAATATTAATTTTGGTTTATATTTATTAATTTTTTTTATCGCTTTGAATCGATAAAAAATTTTTGAAAAAAGTATTGACAAATATATTTTTGTCGTGTAATAATATCGTCAACAGGAACAAACCACTGATTAAGAGGAGTAATCATTCCGAAAACATTTCACAGAGAGTGATACATTGCTGAGAGTATCGCAGTCAAGGATTGATGAATGGACTTATGAGGGCAAGCCGAAAGCTTAGGCAAGTAGGTGCGACGGATTTCCGCACGTTACAGCGGAGCGCATATGATAGTATGCAGTTGAGGAGCGCCCGTATATTGGGTGAATTTAGGTGGTACCGCAGGAGTTTTATACCTCTTGTCCTATTTTGATATAGGACAAGAGGTTTTTTTATTTTCTAAACACGAAAGGAGAAACAAACCAATGAGTAATGACAGAGAGAAAATACCTTACAAAATATATCTTGAAGAGAGTGAAATGCCTAAACAGTGGTACAATGTGAGAGCGGATATGAAAAACAAACCGGCTCCGCTTCTTAACCCGGGAACACATAAGCCTATGACTTTTGATGAACTTCGTCCGGTATTTTGCGATGAGCTTATCAAACAGGAGCTTGATGATACAACAGCTTATTTTGATATTCCGGAAGAGATACTTAATTTCTACAAGATGTATCGCCCTTCGCCTGTTATGCGTGCTTATAATCTTGAAAAGGCACTCGGAACTCCGGCAAAGATCTATTATAAATTTGAGGGCAACAATACATCGGGCAGCCATAAGCTTAACTCGGCTCTTGCTCAGGCATACTATGCTAAGAAACAGGGACTTAAAGGCGTAACAACAGAAACCGGTGCAGGTCAGTGGGGAACAGCACTTTCAATGGCATGCTCTTTCTTCGGAATAGATTGTAAGGTTTATATGGTTAAGGTATCCTATGAGCAGAAGCCCTTCCGCCGTGAGGTTATGAAAACATACGGTGCTTCTGTAACTCCTTCGCCTTCGGATACAACAGCGGTAGGAAGAAAAATACTTGAGGAATTTCCCGGAACAACAGGTTCTCTCGGTTGTGCAATATCCGAGGCGGTAGAGGCGGCAACAACAAGAGAAGGCTATCGCTATGTTCTCGGTTCCGTACTCAATCAGGTTCTTCTTCATCAGTCAATAATCGGTCTTGAGGCAAAAGCGGCTCTCGAAAAGTACGGAATTAAACCCGATATTATAATCGGTTGTGCCGGAGGCGGTTCAAATCTCGGAGGACTTATATCACCGTTTATGGGCGAAAAGCTTCGTGGTGAAGCTGATTACAGAATTATTGCCGTCGAGCCGGCATCATGCCCGAGCTTTACAAGAGGAAAATATGCTTATGACTTCTGCGATACAGGTATGGTTTGCCCGCTTGCAAAAATGTATACTCTCGGCAGTGGATTTATTCCTTCACCAAACCATGCCGGCGGACTTCGTTATCATGGTATGAGCTCAATACTTTCACAGCTTTATGCCGACGGACTTATGGAGGCACGTTCTGTTGAACAGACAAGCGTATTCGCCGCTGCGACACAGTTTGCAAGAACTGAAGGCATACTCCCTGCACCGGAAAGTAGCCATGCAATAAGAGCAGCTATTGATGAAGCTCTTGTATGCAAGAAAACAGGTGAGGAAAAAACAATACTCTTTGGTCTTACAGGAACAGGCTATTTTGATATGACAGCATATGAAAAATATAATAATGGAGAAATGTCTGATTATATTCCTACCGATGAAGAGCTTGAAAAGAGCTTTGCAATGCTCCCTAAAGTTGACTGAGATTATCAAATAAATTATATGTCTTTATTCCCCGAGGAACGCCGTAAGGCGTTCCTTTTTAATGTAATAAAGTATTGATTGAATATATTAAAATCGTTATTGGGTTTAAAATACTTTGTATATTTGCAGCTTATATAAAACTGGTATAATGCAGGGCGTATGTATTATTTTGAAGATTTTTGGTTTTAAATTGGGAGTAGAGTAGTTTATGTATAGGAAAGATTAGATTAGCTGACTTAAACATTGTGATTTTATAATATTGGATATGCTGTGCCTTCAGGCAGCATTTGTTTTGGCATATGCTTTCAGCGGTTACGGATTTAATCCCTATAAAAACCGTTTGTATAGAAATATGGCGTTCTTTATTGAGTTTGCAAGCATAGTTGTTATATTTGGCTCATTAAAAGGTGTTTTGAAAAAATGACACTATCAGAATTTTGTTGTTACTTTAAAATAGGTAGTTTCGGTCGGTATTCTATTGGTGATGTATTTGTTCCTTATATATGAAGGATAGAATTATTCAAGGCTTTCATTTATATATCTAATTGTATTTTATACAGGCATTTCATATATAGTGAGAGAAATTCATAAAAACCACCTCAGAAAAAGGATGGTTGAAGGCAGAAACAAATCATTTCTTATCATAACGAGCGAAGATGTTGCGGAAATCGTGATAGAAAATATGAAGAAAAATAATTATGCCAGATATATGATTGCCGGAGTTGTAGTTATTGATAAGAATATGACAGGAATGAAAATGGCGGTCTGGTTGTAAACCAGAAAGAAGCATAGACGGTAAATGTTATTTATCATATGTACCTGAATTGATTTTCGCTTAAGGATATTGCGGAGCTCCTGACAGATTACGAGAGAAAGATAAAACTGGGAAATACAGAATGAAATCCAGGTACTGTTGCCGGAATTATTGTAAATGAAAAACAGTCTATGTAGGAAGTAATTAACGAGAAAGGAAATATCATTTTTACAAATAAAAAAGGTAATGGAAAAAATATCAACAATTCTGTAGTCGGTTTCCAGACCGAGTTTATAGGAATTGAAAATAATCCATTACCTACTAATATTATACTGATACAAATCATAATAGCAGTGCCAATTCAGAAGATAATACAAATGTTTTACCGACAGCAACAGACAGTAGAAAATAAAGTATTGCCGAAAGCAGCTGAAGAAATCAACACAAAAACAGAGGTATCCATGCCCCTTATATGATCTGAGTAAACCACTAGTTCAATAGCGGTTATGATTTGTAGTTTCTTCATTTATATGTTAGTCTTCGTAGCCGAATATTGCGGCTTTCATTTTTTCCAAAAGCTCGTCTTTGTCAAATTCGTCAAGATCCGTTTCAGCTGAAATCTGTTCAAACTCATCATCTGGAGCAATATAGGAAGCCTCGAAAGGACAAGCTATATCCTCATCATAAATAATTTCTCCTTCAATCGCCCATGTATCGTCTGATTTATCGATACTGATTATACAAACTTCATCAATGGGAATCATAGTTACACCTTCCTCTTTTTATTTGCTTTGTTTACTGATTTTCCGGGTTTTCCGGATTTTTTCTTTTTTCTGACCGAGTAGCCAAAAGAACCGACTGATTTGCCTAAACCGAAATATTCGCCGTGAGAATAGCATATAGGTTTGGTTTTGTCAAAATGAAATTTTCCGTTTTCATCAAAATATTTGTCATCAACCGAAACGGAAACAACCTCTGCAATGAATATGTCGTGTGTGCCACCTGTTTCAATAATCTGCTTTACTCTGCATTCGATATTGACGGGGCTTTCTGCTATTGACGGTGCGCTTACTTCATTGCTTTTTGCGGCTGTCAGTCTGGTTTCTTTGAATTTGTCTATATCTCTTCCGCTTTTTACGCCGCAGAAATCCGTTGCCTCAGCAAGAGCCTCGGTTGTAAGATTTATGACAAATTCCTTATGTTGTTTTATTATGTCGTAGGAAAAACGCTCCGGGCGTACAGATATGTAGGTCATTGCCGGAGATGTGCAAAGAGTTCCGCACCAGGCGATTGTTATAATATTAGGCTTTTCGAGTGTTCCGCAGGATACCATGACGGCAGGAACAGGATAAAGCACTGTACCCGGCTTCCAGATTGTCTTAGACATTTTATTTCTCCCTTATATAAATATAATATTATGAATACGAAAGATATATTATACTATCCCCATAAAATTGTAAATCGGTATTTCTAACAATTTTAATAGTTGTAATAATGCAAAAAATTTAGTAACATTATTAAAGATTGATAAATCAAAAAAAGTCAAGCGGAAAGGATAATTTTTTATGAATCTGCCGGAAGAATATACGCAGCGAATGAAGGAGCTGCTTAAAGATGAATTTGATGACTATATGGCATCGTTTAATGATGAGCGTCTTTACGGAATAAGAGTTAATACATTAAAAATGTCAGTAGACGATTTTTATAATAAAAAGCTTTATGAGCTTGAACCGGTGCAGTGGTGCAAGGAAGGCTTCTATTATAACGGAGCCGATGTAAGGCCGTCCAAAAGCCCGTATTACCATGCCGGCCTGTATTACCTTCAGGAGCCTTCGGCTATGTCAACAGCGGCTGTTGCGGATATACAGCCGGGTGAGCGAGTTTTGGACGTATGTGCCGCTCCCGGAGGAAAAAGTACACAGGCAGGAGCTAAGCTTAAAGGCAAAGGAATGCTGGTTACAAATGATATAAGTACATCGAGAACAAAGGCTCTTCTCAAAAATGTCGAGCTTTTCGGCTTGACCAATGCTGTTGTGCTCAATGAATCGCCGGACAGGATTGCGGATAGATTTCCTATGTTTTTCGATAAAATAATCATTGACGCACCATGCAGCGGCGAAGGAATGTTCAGAAAAGATGCAGACGTAATAAAAGCATGGGGAAAAAGTATGTCGGATTTCTGTCTTTCGGCACAGTATGAAATACTTGAGGCCTGTGCAAGAGCTGTATGTGACGGAGGATATATAATATATTCAACCTGTACATTTGATCCGGCAGAGAACGAAAATCAGATAGACGCATTCCTTACAAGACACCCTGAGTTTGAGCTTTGTGAAATACCGCCGGAGCTTGGTCTGGACAGAGGAAGAGCCGAATGGAGCAAAAGCGGAAATTCCGAGCTTAAAAAATGCGGAAGACTCTGGCCGCACAAAACTAAGGGCGAAGGACACTTTGTTGCAAAAATGCATAAAAACGGAAACGGAGAGAGAACCGAATTTGATCCACAGCCTAAGAAAAAAATAGACGGCTTTGAATATTTTGAGGAATTTATTAAAAATAATATTAATATTGAATTTAACGGAGATTTTGATAACTTCGGAGAAAAGCTTTATCTTCTGCCGAAAGGAATGCCAAAGCTCAACGGATTAAGAATCGTCCGCAACGGTTGGTATATCGGCGATATAAAGAAAAAACGCTTTGAGCCGTCACAGGCGTTTGCAATGGGCCTTAAAAAGGAAAACGTAAGGCTCACACAGGAGCTTGGTGATTACGAAACAGCGGTCAAATATCTTAAGGGTGAAACATTGGAAACCGACCTTAAGGAGGACGGCTGGGTGCTTGTTACCTTCGACGGGCTTACGCTCGGATGGGCAAAAAGCCAGAAGGGCAGACTTAAGAATAAATATCTTCCCGGTTGGAAATGGGAGTAAGAAAAGAGGAAAAACAGAATGCCGTTTTTACCTGTAAATAAAAAAGAAATGCTTGCAAGAGGCTGGGACAGGCCGGACTTTGTATATGTTTGCGGAGATGCCTATGTGGATCATTCTTCGTTTGGTGCGGCAATAATATGCCGTATGCTTGAGCATTACGGATATAAGGTTTGTATGCTTCCGCAGCCGGATTGGCATAGTACCGAGGATTTTATGAAATTCGGTGAACCGAGACTGGCTTTTCTGGTCAGTGCCGGAAATATAGATTCTATGGTAAACCACTATACGGTTGCAAAAAAACGCCGCTCAAAGGATGTCTATTCTCCCGGCGGAGAGGGCGGTCACCGTCCGGACAGAGCAACGATAGTTTACTGCAACAAAATCAGAGAGGCTTACGGAAAGGTTCCTATTGTTATAGGGGGAATAGAGGCAAGCTTAAGAAGACTTTCACATTATGATTATTGGGATAATAAAGTAAGACGCTCTATACTTTTGGATTCGGGTGCGGATTTGTTGCTTTACGGAATGGGCGAGCATCAGATTATTGAGCTTGCGGAGGCTTTGGATAGCGGAATTCCCATATCGGAGATAACCTATATGAGAGGTACGGTTTACCGTACAAGGGACAAAGAGCGGATAGGAGAATGTATATGGCTTCCGTCATATGAAGAGGTCTGCAACGACAAAAATAAATATTGCGAAAGCTTTATGCACCAGTACAAAAATACAGATGCAATAACAGCTAAAACGCTTGTTGAGGAATATCGTGAAGGCTATGTTGTGCAAAATCCTCCGTCAGCACCTCTGGAAACGAGTGAACTGGATGAAGTATATACATTGCCGTTTATGCGTACCTATCATCCTATGTATGAAAAATACGGAGGAATCCCGGCTATTGAAGAAATTAAATTCAGTATAGCCGCAAACAGAGGCTGTTTCGGAAACTGTAATTTCTGTGCTATTGTTTTTCATCAGGGTAGAAGAGTTACGGCAAGAAGCGATGATTCGATAGTTGAAGAAGCCAAGCAGATGACGGAAGATAAGGATTTTAAGGGCTATATACATGATGTTGGCGGCCCTACGGCAAACTTTATGCAGCCGGCCTGTGAAAAGCAGAAGAAGTTTGGTGCCTGTCGTGACAGACAATGTCTTTTTCCGGAAAAGTGTCCCAATCTTATTGTTGACCACAAAAATTATCTCCGGGTTTTGAGAAAGCTGAGAAAGCTACCAAAGGTAAAAAAGGTATTTATACGTTCCGGAATACGATATGATTACCTTATATATGATAAGGACGAAACCTTCTTCAATGAGCTTTGCAAATATCACATAAGCGGACAGCTGAGAGTTGCACCGGAGCATGTAAGCGACAGAGTTCTTGAAAAAATGGGTAAGCCGTCAAGAGAGGTATACGACCGATTTGTTAAACGGTTTGGCGAGATAAATAAGAAATGTGGGCTTAATCAGTACTGCATACCGTATCTTATGTCGAGCCACCCCGGAAGTGATCTTCGGGCCGCAATAGAGCTTGCGGAATATCTTAGGGATATAGGACATATGCCGGAGCAGGTTCAGGACTTTTATCCTACACCGGGAACATTATCAACATGTATGTATTATACGGAAACAGATCCGAGAACAGGAAAAAAGGTTTATGTTCCGAAAAATCCGCATGAAAAGGCAATGCAGAGAGCACTTATGCAGTACAGGCTTCCGTCAAACTATGACATTGTAAAGGAGGCTCTTATAAAGGCACACAGAGAGGATTTAATAGGCTATACACCTCACTGTCTTATACGTCCGGAAAGACCTTCCGCTGTTAAAAATGTCGGTAAAGGAAAGCCAAATCAGCATGGCAATATAAGAACAAATGAGCAGAATAACAAAAAGAATGTGCAAAAGAAGAAAACAATCAGAAATGTGCATAAAAAATCAAGATAACGGACAAATGTCCGACAGTCATTGACAAAATACGTTGATTTATTTATAATCAAACTAATTTTATTTTTGAAGGGTGAACAGTATGAAAAATGTGACATATATCGGAACAAGAGACAAGAACATAAGATATAAAGCATCAGAGGCAATATTAAAGGGTATCTGCCCGGACGGCGGTCTTTTTATTCCCGAAGAAATGCCTGTAATGGAAAAGAGCATTGAAGAGCTTGCTGAAATGGATTACAGAAACCTTGCTTATGAGGTTATGAGCCTTTTCTTTACCGATTTTACAGAAGACGAGCTTCGTTACTGCATTAATAACGCATATGATTCAAAATTCGATACGGACAAAATAGCTCCCGTTGTTGAAAAGGACGGAGTTTATTTCCTTGAGCTTTTCCATGGCAAAACAATCGCTTTTAAGGATATGGCACTTTCCATACTTCCTTATCTTATGAAAACATCCGCAAAGAAAAACAATATTGATAAGGAAATAGTTATTCTTACCGCAACTTCCGGAGATACGGGAAAGGCCGCACTTGAAGGCTTTGCTGATGTTGAAGGAACAAGAATAATCGTGTTCTATCCCGATGGCGGCGTAAGTCCCGTACAGAGAATGCAGATGGTAACACAGAAAGGCAAAAATGTATGTGTTGCTGCAATAACAGGAAACTTTGATGATGCACAGAGTGCTGTTAAATCAATATTTACAGATGCGGAAATGATAAAGGAGCTTGACGATAAGGGCTTTATGTTCTCATCCGCAAACTCAATTAATATAGGCAGACTTATTCCTCAGGTTGCATATTACTGGTATGCTTACTGCCAGCTTGTTAAGGACGGAAAGATAAAGGTCGGAGATAAGATTAACTTCACTGTTCCGACCGGAAACTTCGGAAACATTCTTGCCGGATATTTTGCTAAGAAAATGGGACTTCCCGTAAATAAATTCGTTTGTGCGTCAAACAGCAATAAGGTACTTTATGATTTCTTCAAAACAGGTACATATGACAAAAACCGTGAATTTATACTTACAACAAGCCCTTCAATGGATATTCTTATTTCAAGCAACCTTGAAAGACTCGTATGTATGCTTACTTCACAGGAGGAAACAGCCAAGCTTATGAAATCTCTTGCCGAAAAGGGCGAGTATTCAATGACGGCAAAGGCTGATGATATTGTCGGAGAATATGCGGACGAAGAGGAAACAGCGACAGCCATAAGAACAATGTATACAAATGCGGATTATGTTCTTGATACCCATACAGCCGTTGCATATGCCGCTTATAACAAATATATAAAAGAAAGCGGAGATACAACACCGACAGTTATTGTATCAACAGCAAGCCCTTATAAATTTGCAAAGGACGTATGCACAGCCATTGACGAAAAATATAAAGACTGCGATCCTTTCGAGCTTATGAAGGAGCTTGAAAAAATAAGCGGAGTTAAAATTCCCGCACCTGTTGTAGACATAGAAAAGAGAGAGGTACTCCATAACAACCTCTGTGAACGTGAAAAAATAAAAGACTTCGTAAGAGCACAGCTTAATAAATAAGCTTACCTATACCGTTATGTATAATACATAGCGGTATTTTTCCGCAAAAAAACGGCTGTCCTATGCGTTTAGCATATTACAGCCGATTGTGTTATTATTTTTTCTTTGCTATTTCGATATTTACTTTTTTGCCCTTTATTTTGCTGTTTTTCATTGCCGTCATAATATCCTTGACATATTCACCGGGAACGTCAACAAATGTATAGTCGTCATAAATGTCAACATGACCGATTGATTTTCCGGGAATTCCGGCTTCGCCTGCAAATGCACCGACAATATCCTTTGCACGGATTTTATTTTTCTTTCCGGCATTGATAAAAAGACGAACCATGCTGTCACCGGCATCACCGTAAATTTCTGTTCCGCCGTAATTGATGTCGTCATCAAAATCAGATGAAATAATGTCGTTGAGTGCAAGCTTGAGAAGAGCTGCGGCAATATCGGTTGCGGCAAGCTCATCATCATTTACCATGTTTCCGACAATTTCAACATACTTGCTTAAGCCGCCTTCTTCGATAACGTCCTTAACCTGATCAAGGAAGTTATTTGTTTTGATTTCCTCAATGTCGCTGAGAGTAGGAAGCTTTTTCTGTATAATTTTTGTCTTTGTGTAACGCATTATGTCACGAAGCTTATATATTTCCTTGCCTACGCAGAAGGTGAAGGCACGACCGCTTCTTCCGGCACGGCCTGTTCTTCCGATACGGTGAACATAATATTCGTCGTCCTGAGGAACATCATAGTTGAATACAATGTCAACATCGTCAACGTCAATACCTCTTGCGGCAACGTCAGTTGCAACAAGAATTTCTATTGTGCCGTTTCTGAATTTCTGCATTACCTTGTCACGCTGAGCCTGTTTTAAGTCACCGTGAAGTGCCTCGGCGAAATATCCTCTGCCCTGAAGCTGTTCAACAACCTCGTCAACACGTTTCTTTGTGTTGCAGAAAACGATTGAAAGCTTTGGACTGTACATATCAATTATACGGCAGAGTGCGTCCGGCTTTGTTTTTTCCTTTACGTCAAAATATGACTGCTCGATATTGGGAACGGTAAGCTCTTTTCTTGTTACCTTTATATATTCGGGCTTTTTAAGATAGCGCTTTGATAAATCGAGAATTTCGTTGCTCATTGTTGCGGAGAACATAACTGTCTGTCTTTCCTCCGGAACCTTAAGCATTATTGTTTCAATATCATCTCTGAAGCCCATGTCGAGCATTTCGTCAGCCTCGTCAAGAACTACATATTTAACAGTGCTCATTTTGAGAGTATGTCTTCTCATGTGGTCCATAACTCGTCCCGGTGTACCGATTATTACCTGAACGCCTTTTCTGAGTGCGGCTATCTGTCTGTCGATGGGCTGGCCTCCGTAAATAGGAAGAACCTTTATATTGTCCTTATATTTAAGGAACTTTCTGAATTCTTCGCTTACCTGTATGGCAAGCTCTCTTGTCGGGCAGAGAATAAGTGCCTGTAAGCTTTTGTTTTCGGGATCGAGCATTTCAAGACAGGGAAGACCAAAAGCGGCTGTTTTTCCCGTACCTGTCTGTGACTGGCCGATTATGTCTTTTCCGTCCATAATTACTGATATTGCCTGTGACTGAATGGGTGTTGCTTCTTCAAAACCCATATCTTTAACGGCTCTGACAATATCATCGGATAAATTCATTTCTTCAAATTTAAGATTTTCCATGTTATTCCTTTCAAAATAGATTATTACAAATGCAACAAATGAACCTATTATATCAGTTGAAAAAAGAATTTGCAATAAGAATATTAATAGTTTATAATTAATTAGTCTTAAATTGTCAAAATATTCATTTTAATAATAAGTTTGTACGGATTGGAGATATTTATGCAGTTTTTAAAAGCTTTAATTTTGGGACTTGTTCATGGCTTTGGGGAGTTTCTTCCCGTCAGCAGCTCCGGCAATATTTATTTTTTCAGCAATCTTATGAACACAAGTGCAGATACACTGTCATTTGATATTTTGGTTCATACGGCATCACTTATTGCAATTGTTCTTTTGTTCTATAAAGATTGGCTTCATATCATTAAAAATAAGTTTTCGCCGTTTAATAGGAATTTACTGATAAGCTGTATTCCTTCGATTATAGTGACACTTATATTCCAGAAAAAAATCGAGGCCTATTTTTATGTGAGCAGAGCCTTCGGACTTTGCTTTATATTTACCGGAGCGGTTCTGTTTTATGAAACAATGTATCGTCCCGGCAAAAAGGGTCTTAAAGGAATGAACGTGAAGGATTCACTTATAATCGGTGTATTCCAGATGTTTGGAAACATTCCCGGAGTTTCAAGAGTCGGTCTTACCGTAAGCGGAGGACTTCAGCAGGGCTATAACGGAAAGGCCGCCGTTAAATATGCTTATCTGCTTTCGGTTCCGGCGTTGATAGGAAGAATTGTTGCAGACCTTATTCAGATTTATTCGAGAACATCAGAACCGGTTATAACTGATGTATTTGGTTTTTTCCCTATGCTTATTGCCTTTGTTGCGGCTTTTGCTGCATCGGTAGTTGCGATAAGGCTTATGCAGAGATTGGCAGGAAAAGCAAAGTTCAGAGGCTTTGCATATTATCTGTTTGCACTCGGAATAATTACAATGCTGGATATGTTTGTACTTGTTAAAATCTTTTGATGATTTTTCTTGACTTTGAAAAACTATATGTTAAAATAACTTGTGTATATTGACAATAACTGTGATGGCGAAAAGTAATACGGAGGTTTTTCACAGAGAGAGGACGTATCGAATCGATGCTGTAAGCGTCCTTGCTAAAATTACCGTTATGAAGTTCACGCCGGAGTCGGTTTGCTGAAAATAGCAGTAGGCAGATCCGTCAGCTGCACGTTACGCAGACGTACCGTTTTATTGCGGTATTGATGAGCGTCCGTCTTTCAAGACGGAAATTAGGGTGGTACCACGGATATAGTCTTCGTCCCTTTCAGGGACGGAGATTTTTTTATGCCAATGGGCAAATTCAGAAAAGTTATTTTTCTGATATAATACGGCTTTAAAAAGTCGGCCGGTTCAAATTAATATAAATTTTTAAATTTAGTGATATTGCCCCAAAAATCATTTGTTAAAATGATTTTTAATAAAGTTTAGATCGAACCTTTTTAAAGGTTCGCTGGGTATGGGACAGAGTCCCGTAGCTTTTAAAATTATTTTTGTAAAATAGCTGAAAGGAGTTATATATAATGAAAGAACAGCTTAATGCAATTCGTGAAAAAGCTATGGAAAACATCAAAAATGCAGAACAAATCAAGGATGTTGACGAGCTTAAGGTAAAATTCCTCGGTAAAAAGGGTGAGCTTACAGCTATCCTTAAGGGAATGGGCAAGCTTTCACCGGAGGAAAGACCTGTTATCGGTGAGCTGGCAAACAAAATCAGAAGTGAGATCGAGCAGAAATTAGATTCTGCAAAAAAGGAGCTTGAGGCAAAAGAGCTTGAACACAGACTTGAGGCAGAGGCTATCGACGTAACAATGCCCGGAAAGAAATGCGAGTGCGGTCATAAGCACCCCATGAATATCGTTATTGACGAAATCAGCGATATATTCATCGGTATGGGCTATGAAATAGTTGAAGGTCCCGAAGTTGAGCTTGATTACTACAACTTCAAGGCTCTTAATATTCCTGAAAACCATCCTGCAAAGGACGAACAAGACACATTCTATGTAAACGGCGATATTCTTCTCCGTACACAGACATCACCTGTACAGGTAAGAACAATGGAAAGAGGAACTCTTCCCATCAGAGCCGTATGCCCCGGTACTGTTTATCGTGCAGATGAGGTAGACGCAACTCATTCACCTGTATTCCACCAGTGCGAAGGTCTTGTAGTTGATAAAGGCATTACAATGGGCGACCTTAAGGGTGCTCTTGAAGTATTTGCAAAAGAGCTTTTTGGCAAAGATATAAAGGTACGTTTCAGACCTCATCATTTCCCGTTCACAGAGCCTTCTGCCGAAATGGACGTTACATGCTTTGCTTGTGGCGGTAAAGGTTGCCGTGTATGCAAGGGCGAAGGTTATATCGAGCTTCTCGGCTGCGGTATGGTTCATCCAAAGGTTCTTAAGATGTCGGGAATTGATCCCGAGGTTTACAGCGGCTTTGCGTTCGGTATGGGACTTGAGCGTGTTGCCATGCAGCGTTACGGAATAACAGATATGCGTCTTCTTTTTGAAAATGACGTTAAGTTCCTTAAGCAGTTCTAATTTGGAAGGGAGAGTATAATAATGGATTTATCAATGTCCTGGTTAAAGGATTATGTTGATGTGGATACAGACATAAAGGATTTTGTTGAGGATATAACACTCAGCGGCTCTAAGGTAGAAAACTGGAGCGAAATCGGCAGTGAAATTACAAATGTAGTTACAGGTAAGGTAACAGAAATAACAAAGCACCCCAATGCAGACAGACTTGTTATCTGCAAGGTGGACATCGGCAAGGATATGCCCCTTACTATCGTTACACATGCTCCCAATGTTGTTGAAGGTGCATATGTTTGTGTAGCGCTTGACGGAGCAACACTTCCCGGCGGTATAACAATCCACGATACCGATTTCAGAGGAGTTATGTCATACGGCATGATGTGCTCGGTTGAGGAAATGGGCTTTGACCGTCACGATTTCCCCGAGGCTCCCGAAGAAGGAATTTATCTTTTCCCCGAACCTGTTGAGCTTGGCGTAGATGTTGTTGACGCAATGGACATAAGAGATAAGGTAGTTGAATTTGAAATTACTTCAAACCGTCCCGATTGCTTCAGCACAGTAGGCCTTGCAAGAGAGGTTGCAGCAACATACAAAAAGGAATTCAGATATCCTGAAATAACATTAAAGGAAGAGGCAGACGGCGACATCAACGATATGATTGAGGTTGAAATCAAAAATCCCGAGCTTTGCCCCAGATATATTGCGAGAGTAGTTAAAAACGTAAAGATTGAGCCTTCACCCAGATGGATGAGGAAAAGACTTCGTTCAAACGGCGTAAGACCTATCAATAATATAGTAGACATTACAAACTATGTAATGCTTGAGCTTGGACAGCCTATGCACGCCTTCACAATTGGAAACATTGACGGCAAGAAGATTATTGTCAGAAATGCGGAAGAAGGCGAAAAGATAACAACACTCGACGGAAATGAAAGACAGCTTGATTCTTCAATGCTTGTTATTTCCGACGTAAATAAGGCTGTTGCCGTTGCCGGCGTAATGGGCGGCGAAAACTCAAAGGTAAACGGAAGCTCAGACACAATTCTTTTCGAGTCTGCAAACTTCAATGGCCCTAATATCAGAATTACAGCTAAGAAGCTTGGCTTAAGAACAGATGCTTCCGCTAAATACGAAAAGGGACTTGACCCCAACCTTGCTCTTGATGCGGTAAACAGAGCTGTTCAGCTTGTTGAAATGCTTGGCTGCGGTGAGGTTGTTAAGGGAATGGTAGACTGCTATCCCAATAAGAGAGAGCCTTGGACACTTGAATACAGCCCCGAAAAGATTAATAAGCTTCTCGGCACAGACATTTCCGAAGACGAAATGATTGAAATATTCAAGAGAATAGAGCTTGTTCCCGATAAGGCAACAAAGACTGTTGTAATCCCTACATTCAGACCTGACCTTGAGAGCATGGCTGACCTTGCGGAGGAAGTAGCAAGATTTTACGGATATTCAAAGATTGTTCCTACACTTGCGGCAGGTACACCTACGGTAGGTAAGAGAACATACGCACAGAATATAACAGCAATGATTAAGAATTCGCTTATATCAAACGGGCTTTGCGAGGCTATGACATACTCATTTGAAAGTCCTAAGGTATTTGACAAGCTCAGAATTCCCGAAGGAGATAAATTAAGAGATACCGTTACTATTTCAAATCCTCTCGGTGAGGATTACAGCATTATGCGTACAACTACGCTCAACAGTATGCTTACATCTCTTTCGACAAACTACAACAGAAGAAACGAAACGGCAGGCTTATTTGAAATAGCTAAAGTATATATTCCCAAGGCTGTTCCGGTTACAGAGCTTCCCGACGAGCCTGTTAAAATAACAATAGGTATGTACGGAAACACTGATTTCTACGGAATTAAGGGTATTGTTGAGCATACGCTTGACACTCTCGGAATTACAACAGCCGAATTTGAGCCTCTTACAACTCTTCCCTGGATGCATCCCGGAAGAACTGCTCAGATTGATGTTGGCGGAAAAGCAGTAGGCTATGTAGGCGAGCTTCATCCTACGGTTGCAAAGAATTACGGCATAGGAGCAAGAACATATATCGCCGTTCTTGACGAGGCAGAGCTTATTAATGCAGCTAAGCTTGTTTCAACATACAAGGCTCTTCCTAAATTCCCTGCAATGATAAGAGATATATCTATGCTTGTTAAGGATCATGTATACGTAAGAGATATTGAAAAGGTTATCGCTGCAAACGGCGGAGATATTCTTGAAAATATTGAACTCTTTGACGTATATAAGGGTGGACAGATTGCGGACGGATATAAGTCAGTGTCTTTCTCAATAACATTCCGAGCTGATGACAGAACACTTGTCGATGACGAGGTAAATGCTGTAATGGCTGATATTCTCAAGGCTCTTGAAGAAAAATTAGGTGCTGTTTTAAGAGATAAATAAGAATAACGACACTAAGTAATGACATAGTGATTTTGCCGATTTTTTTCGTGCCGAAGTGGTTTTTGAACCGCTTCGGCACTTTTTTTGGTACACATATCGTTACATTAAAAGTATATTATTGGAAAAACACAAAAATGTTAGTTTTAACTAATATCTGTATATTGTATACATTCAAAAACAGCCGAAATTGAGCTTGTCATACAATAAAGAACGATTTTTACCTAAATAATATAAAAACCGCTTTAATATCATAATTCTGAATGGTAGTACAAATATTTTATTGTATGACAACAATGCAAAAATAACGATTATAAACCAGTAGTAAACTTTGCATAAAACGGGAAAAGTTAATTCTATGTGCAATATGCATAAAAAGTATATCCGTTAAACCCTTCACATGGCTGTTACAGTCAAAAAAATCGTGAAAAAGCCTTGCTATTTTAAAAGAATGAGTTATAATGTAATAGTATTCAGATGAAGGAATTGTTCAAGTAATACATAAACCTTGTGTCGATATAAGAACATAATTCATCAGATACATAGAATCACCTGGGAGGGATAAAAATGTTTCAGAATGACAGACGAATAAGAATGTTCTGTGGACATTACGGAAGCGGCAAAACAGAATTCGCCGTTAATTACGTAACCAAGCTTAAAGAAGAGGTTGGCCCCGACAGAAAAGTTGTTATTTCCGACATGGACATAGTTAATCCCTACTTCCGTTCAAGAGAGAAAACAGCAGAGCTTGAAGCAAAGGGCATTGTTGTTTACGGATCTTCATATAATGCCGATGCGGATATACCTGCTGTTCCGGCAGAAATGATGGGACCGTTCATCGATAAGAACTGCGATTATATCGTAGACCTTGGCGGAAATGACGTAGGAACCATTGTCCTCGGAAGATACAAAGAGCACTTTGATCCAGAAGAAATTGATGTATTCATGGTTATTAACACATACAGACCGGATACATATGACGCAGATCTTGTTATCGAGCAGATGCAGCAGCTCGAAGCAGGAATCGGACTTCATATGACCGGACTTGTGAATAATACAAACCTTGTCAGAGAGACAACAGCAGCGGATCTTCTCCGTGGCGAAGAAATCATCTCTGAAGTAAGCAGACGTACCGGAGTACCTATTCGATACACTACTTACGTTAAAGAAGTTGTTAAAGACATGACTCCCGAGATTGAAGCAAAGCTTTCCGGAACGGTCGTGCCTCTTACATACTATATGAGAGCATCATGGATGTAATTCTATCTAATAAATAAGGAGGTGCACTTAAATGGCAAAATTCACATTATCATTCAAAACAGAGAACTGTAAGGGTTGCGAACTTTGTGTTGCAGCATGTCCAAAGGGACTCCTTGAACTTGAAAAGGAAGAAACTAATGACGCTGGATACTATCCCGCAGGCATTACAGATCAGGAGGCATGCATTGGCTGTCAGAGCTGTGCAAGAATGTGTCCGGATTGTGTTATCACAATCATAAAGAATGATTAATCAAGAGAGGAGGATAATAACATGGCAAGAGTTATTATGAAAGGCAACGAAGCAGTAGCTAAGGCTGCTATCGTTGGCGGATGTAGATATTTCATGGGCTATCCCATTACACCACAGAATGAAATACCTGAATATTTATCAAGAGAATTACCTAAGGTTGGCGGAACATTCGTTCAGGCTGAATCAGAGGTTGCAGCTATCAATATGGTTTACGGTGCAGGTGCATCAGGCGCAAGAGTTATGACATCATCTTCTTCACCCGGAATCGCACTTAAGCAGGAAGGTATCGGTTACCTTATCCACGGCGAGGTTCCTGCAGTTATCGTATCAATGATGCGTGGCGGCCCGGCTCTTGGTACTATTCAGCCCGGACAGAGCGACTATTTCCAGGCTAAATACGGCGGATCAAACGGTGACAAGCACCTTCCCGTTCTTCTTCCCGGCAATATTCAGGAAGCAGTAGATGCAGTTAAATATGCTTTCGAAATGGCTGATCATTACAGACATCCTGTAATCGTTTGCTGTGACGGTCTTATCGGACAGATGATGGAGCCTGTTGACTTCGATCACCCTGTTGAGAAAAAGACAAAAGACGATCCCGCTAACTGGGCACTCGGATGCTCAAGACCCGGCGAAAGAAACTTCATCTATGGTATTTCAGATGATGCTCCCGACTGTGAGAGAAGAAACCTTAAATGGCAGAACGGAAAATATGCTGAAATGGCAGCTACAGAAGCAAGATATGAAGAATACATGATGGACGACGCTGAATATGCATTCGTTGGTTACGGCACAACAGCTCGTATTCTTAAGACAGCTGCTAACGAACTCAGAAAAGAAGGCATCAAGATTGGTTTAATCAGACCTAAGACAGCTTGGCCTTTCCCTGAAAAACCTTTTGAAAACAAAAACATCAAGAAATTTATCGTAGGCGAAATGAACTTAGGCCAGATGGTTGAAGACGTTAAGATGGCTTGCGGTGATAAAGAAAAAGTATTCTTCTATGGCAGATGCGGTGGTGTTATTCCTACACCTGAGGAATTCATCGACTATGCTAAGAAGGTAATAGGAGGTGCAGAATAATGTCAACAGTTCTTTTCCAGAAACCAGAAGGTATGTCAGACCGTAAGTTACATTACTGCCCCGGTTGTGCACACGGTATTGTACACAGACTTGTAGCAGAATGTGTTGCTGAACTCGGTCAGGTTGATAATACAATTATTACAGCACCCGTTGGCTGTTCAGTATTTATCCCTAACTATTTTAACTATGATACAATTCACTGTGCTCATGGTAGAGCTCCTGCCACAGCAACAGGTATTAAGAGAGTACATCCCGACAAACTTGTTATTACATATCAGGGCGATGGTGACCTTGCTTCTATCGGTGCAGCTGAAATCCTTCACTGTGCAGCAAGAGGCGAAAAAATCACAACAGTATTCATCAACAATGGTATCTATGGTATGACAGGTGGTCAGATGGCTCCTACAACACTTCCCGGAATGAAGGCTACAACATGCCAGTCAGGCCGTGATGTTAAAGTTAACGGTAACCCTATCCGTGTATGCGAGCTTCTTTCTACTCTTGATGGTCCTGTTTACATCGAGCGTGTATCTGTTGATTCAGCTCCCAACGTAATCAAGGCTAAGAAAGCAATCAAGAAAGCTCTTGAATGCCAGATGAAGGGCTTAGGCTTCTCATTTGTAGAAGTTGTATCAAGCTGCCCTACAAACTGGGGTATGACACCCGTTAAAGCTATGGAATTCGTAAGAGAAAAAATGATTCCTTACTATCCACTCGGAGTATATAAAGACTTAACAGAGGAGGCTAAATAATTATGGCAAAAACATATAAAATTAGCTGTGCTGGTTTCGGTGGACAGGGCGTTATGACAATGGGTGAGCTTATCACATTTGCCGGAATGGATGAAGGCAAAGAAGTTGCATGGGTTCCTTCATACGGTCCTGAAATGCGTGGTGGTACAGCAAACTGTTCAGTAACTGTATCAGACGAACCTATCGGATCACCAGTATTCGAAAACAACATCGACATCGTTATCGCTATGAACGTTCCTTCATACCTTAAGTATGTTGATAAAGTTGCACCCGGCGGATGCCTTTTCATTAACTCTTCAATCGTTAATGAAGAAATCAAAAGAACAGACATCAATGTTTACAGAGTACCTGTAAACGACATCGCTGATGAACTTGGCAACCAGAAGCTTGTTAACATCATCATGCTTGGTGCTGTTGTTGAAGTAACTAAGATTGTTTCTCCCGAAACTATCCTTGGTTCAGCTTTCATCAAACTCTTCGGTGAAGCTAAAAAGAAATTAATTCCTGCTAACACAGTAGCACTTGGTAAGGGTGCTGAGTCTGTTAAGGATCAGATTAAGAAATAAGTGAATTTTGCTATGCACTTATAATAGGCGCAGGTCTTAGTACCTGCGTCTTTTTTCATCTTTAAATATAAAATTACGGCATGAATTAGCTCCATGCCGCATGTGTTGCCGGTTATCAATTATTAATATGTAAAGAACTGGCTCCAGTAATATGTTCCGTTTGAGTTATGACAGCCGACACCTATTTTTGTGAATTTTGAGCTCATTATATTTGCTCTGTGTCCTGCTGAATTCATCCATGCGTTTACAACCTCGGCAGGTGTTTTCTGACCATAGGCTATGTTTTCGCCTGAACCGTTGTATTTTATTCCGGCTTCGCTGAGTGCCGTAAAACAGCTTGATCCGTTTGGTCTTGTGTGTGAGAAGCTTGTAACTATTTCCTTCGCTCTTACCTGTGCTGCCGAATTGAGTGATGAATCCATCTGTAATGCAGCTAAGCCTTCCTTTGCTCTTTCGGCATTTACAAGTCTTACTACTTCCGATATGTATCGGCTTTCGGATGATACACTGTTATCGGGCTTGGAAGTGTTATTGTTTCCGTTGTTTTCACTGCCTGTATTGCCGTTATTGTTTCCGCTGTTTTCATTACATGTGTTATTGTTGGCATTTCCGTTATTTTCATTTCCTGTATTGCCATTGATGTTATTGTCGCAGTCATTTTTCCGGTCAGGTAAAACTATATCTGAAAAATCGCAGCTGTTATTTGTTAAGTATTTATTACATAAATCCTTAAACTGTGACGTACTTAAAACATTTATGCTTTTGTAACTATTGCAGTTAGTCTTTTCTGCCGCAAATACACTGAATGAATTAAGTGTAAGTATGCTTGTTGCTATTAAAATCATTGCTTTCTTTTTCATATAACCACTCCTTAAATATTAAATAAATATTACAAAATTGTTACTAACATATATTACAATATATCAAGCCGTGTTTCAATGGTACATTGTGGCAGGATAAATTTTGCGATATATGCAAAAATATCTATGATTGGCTTGATTACGGCAAATTCTGCTTATGTTAAAAGATATTTGCGGCATTGTGGCAAATAATACCTATTGTTTATTTACTTAAATAAATAAGTGTGTTATATTTTTACATGGGGATTAAATTTATAATTTTTTATGACGGCTTTTACCGTCAGGTTATGTAAGGGAGATAATGTATGGTAGAAATATTTACGCTTGATAACGGACTTAGATTAGTCTTTGAGGAAATACCTTATGTACGCTCGATTGCTTTCGGTATATGGGTTAATACCGGAACAAGATGCGAAACAAAGAAGGAAAATGGTGTTTCGCATTTTATCGAGCATTTAGTGTTTAAGGGTACTGAAAAAAGATCTGCAAGAGATATCGCTGAAGAAATGGACGCTGTCGGAGGACAGATAAACGCATATACAACAAAGGAATACACTTGTTTTTATACTCGTACGCTTGACAAGCATTTTGATAAAGCACTTGATGTGCTGAGCGATATGCTTTTGCATTCCAAGTTTGATGATGAGGATATTGACAGAGAGCGTTATGTAATAGAGGAAGAAATAGATATGTACCTTGACGCACCGGAGGAGCTTGTGCATGATGCACTTGAGGAGGCAATATGGAGCGAAACAAGCCTCGGCATGCCTATTTGCGGAACAAAAGAAACACTTTCGGAAATAACCGGCGACATGATTAAGGATTATTATAAAAGAACTTACAGACCTGAAAACTGCGTTATAGCGGTTACGGGAAATTTCAAAAGTGACGAAATGCTCGAAAAGCTTAAAGGTGTTTTCGGCGGTTGGACAAACGAAGGCTATGTGAAGAATGAATTTAAAAAAGCAACATATCTTCCGTCCAAGGTTATTATAAATAAGGATATTGAACAGGTACATTTGTGTATATCATTTAAATCTCCGAGAAGAGACAGCAAGCACAGATATTCTCTTGCTGTACTGAATACACTTTTCGGCGGCGGAATGAGCAGTATGCTTTTTCAGAAGATAAGGGAAGAGGAAGGACTTGTTTATTCTATTTACAGCTATACATCGGCTTATTCGGATACAGGCGTTATGACGGTTTATGCCTGTACAAACAGACAGAAGGCCGAAAGTGTTATAGAAAGTATAATGCGACAGATTTATCGAATAAAGACCGAAAAAATTAATGATAAGGTAATTGAAATAACAAAAGAGCAGATAATAGCCAATTATATAATCGGAACAGAAAATACCGCAAACCGTTTGAGCGGAAACGGCGGCAGTATGCTTTTGACCGGAAAAATCCTTCCCATGGAGGAAATTCTGGAAAGAATGGAAAAGGTAGATTATAATTCAATTAAGTCTGCAATAGACTATATATTTAACGCCGACAATATGAGCTTTTCGGCAGTTGGAAATGTTGAAGGACTTGATTTTGAAGGAATGATAGAGGATGGAAAAAAACTTTTATATAGTGCGGACAGATGATGCAAAGGATCTGCCGTTGCCTAAGTATATGTCGGACGGTGCGGCAGGTATGGACATATATGCAAATGTACATACTGACACAGTTGTTGCTGTCGGAGAAATCAAGCTTATACCGACAGGTATAAGGATAGCTCTTCCGCAGGGCTATGAGGCACAGATACGTCCGAGAAGCGGATTGGCTTTGAAAAACGGAATAACAATGGTCAATACTCCGGGAACAATCGATTCAGATTACAGAGGCGAAATCGGTGTTATAATAATAAACCATGGACATGAGCCTTTTACAATAAAACGAGGCGACAGAATTGCACAGATGGTCATTAATAAATATGAGCATGTGTTCTGGACAGAAACCGACAGCCTTGATGAAACGGAAAGAGGCAGCGGAGGCTTTGGACATTCCGGTATGTAAAAAATAAACCGTCTTATTTGTGATTTACAAGCTAAGACGGTTATTTTAGTTATTAATTAAGCTGCATCGGAGTATCGAACAACGGCTATTTCGGTTAATGTGTTTTTAGTTTCATTAATGATTTTCTCAAGCTGTAATGCAACATCATTGCAGTATGAAACTTCTCCGCATTGATTACATTCATCTGATGTATCTGACACGAACATAAATGTTGTAAATAAATCGGCGATGGAGTATGTCGACAACTATAATAAAAGACTTGAACGGACAAATAAAATTAAGGATAGCGAGCAATCGCAATATATGCAGCAGATTTACGATGTTATGACTGGAAAAATGCCGTTAAATAAGGTTGTTGAAGTTATGAAAAAATCAGAAATATAAAAAATATGGTGTAAACGATTTAATAATAACAATATATCAGAAGAACATAAGAAAAATTTGAATATCCTCAAAACTACTTAGGCTTAAAACAAGTGCATAATTTAGGCTTTTATTTTATTGAACAACTTCCTAATCAACTTGCTAATCCAGTAGCTATCTTAAAGTCAAAAACTTAAAAGAATAGTTTGGTAGTGGTTTCGGAAATGATAGACAAGAATAATAATACTGTTTTAATAGCAGTTCATTTGGATAAAAACGGAAGGATAAATATAAATAACGAAGTAACATCTGCATACGGTAAAGTCGGATATAAATCTTTCATAGGGCAAAACAGAAAATCCGGAAACGTGCTTTATGAAAACAAAAATATAGGGTTGGATTCGCTTCCAGTCAACGGACTCCAGTTGTCCGAGAGGGAAGCTACTACCGACCCTATATTTAATATATATGATTTCGACCGAAATTACAACACAAATTCGGAAAATAGTGAAAGATCGGACAACATAGTAAGCCATCTAAAAAGATACAAAATAATAAGCAGCAAGAATAATACCGATGTGGCAAGTTCAATGACTTACTCAACAGACTATATAAATAGTCCCCTCGGTGACCACGTCCATGACGTTACTCTTACTGCTAATAATATTATATCCGATACAAATCATAATAGCAATGCCAATTCAGAAGATAATAGAAATGTTTTACCAACAACAGCAGACAGTATAAAACAAACAGTTGAAAATAATGTATTGCCGAAGGCAGTTGAAGAAATCAGCACAAAAACAGAGGTTATGCTGTATTCTGATTATTCATCAGCATTAGAGAAATACGGCGTAGGTGGTACGCCGAACGCATGGGTTGATATGACAGAAGCTTGGTTATATGATAAAGATGCAGTTAAAAATAAAACATAACTATATTATGAATATATAGTGCACAAATACCACATGACCGCAATTTATAAATAATCACTTTTTCAAAAACTTAAAATCGAAAAAAGATATACAAATTAACTTTACAAAGCGTGAAAACCAGTAAAATCAAGGACTTTCAAGATTTATGTAAATTTAATTTCTTAAGATTAGTTTAAGTTTATTGTACGTCGCTTTGAATTTTTGTATACTAAAAACAAAAATGAAAGGCGGCGATTTTTTATGAAAAAGAGTTTTATATGTCTTGTGCTTACAGCTTTTATGGCTGTTTCGTCGTTGCCGAAAACAGCTTTTGCCGAAACGGTGGAAAGCAATGCCGAAGCGGCTGCGGAAGACACAGAGATAAAGCAGGGTGAGGTATTTATGATATATGAAGATGTTGCCGAAAACTCATGGTATTACGGTGCGGCATATTATCTTAAGGATAAGGCTGTTATGAAGGGAACGGATATAACAAAGTTTTCGCCTAATGAGTATGTAACAAGAGGCATGCTCGCACAAATAATAAACAATATTGACGGCAAAAAGAATAAGGTATACTGGTCATATCTTGATGTTGATGAAAACGCATGGTATGCAGATGCGGTGGCTTGGTGCTCCGAAACCGGACTTATGAAGGGCTACGGAAACAATCTTTTCGGCCCTGAAGACAACATAACGAGAGAACAGCTTGTTTTTACTCTCTATAACTATGCAAAATATAAGGGGTTTGGAAATCTTGAAACAACAGGTGTTCAGCTTCTGGATTATTCTGATTATATGTCCGTAAGCGGATATGCCGGAGGAGCAATGCAGTGGGCATTAATAAACGGAATAATTAAGGGTAAGGACGATAAAATGCTTGATCCGCAGGGAAATGCAACAAGAGCAGAGGTTGCACAAGTGGTCAAGAATTTTATGATATTCTATAATCTATAAAGTACAAATTATTTTTGACTTAAAATTTCGATATGTGATAAAATATGTTTATATTGAACATATCGGGAGGCAAAAATGAGTTATAAAGCTGTTTTTATTGATTATACGGGAACAATGGTTGAACAGGCAGGCGATGATTTTAAAAAGCTTGTTAAAATATTCTGTACACATAGTGATTTAAAGAATCCTATGGAGGCGGTAGCCTATGTCTGGAGGCTGGTTAAAAAATACGAAGGCGAATGTAACCATGATAAATTTATTACCGAGCTTGAAATAGTCGATACTATTGTAAGAAGAGCCATGGAGGAGCATGGACTCGATTATGATATAGACGAAATAAAAAGAGTCTGGGAAGAATCATGGATACATGAACCGCTGTTTGATGATGTAAGAGGATTTTTTGAAAAATGTCCGCTTCCGATTTATATGATTACAAATGACGGAGTTTATTATGCGGAAAAATCAATGGAGGAAAAAGGACTTAAGCCTGCCGGAATAATTTCCGCAGACATGGTCAGAGCCTATAAGCCTTGCAGGGAAATATTCGAAAAGGCACTTGAGGTTGCCGGCTGTAAGCCGGAGGAGGCTGTTCATATAGGTGATTCCGTTGTTTCCGACGTTGAAGGTGCGTCTGCGGTAGGCATACAGCCTGTGCTTATCGACAGAAGCGGCAAGGAAAAATGCGATAAAGCCATTGTTGTTAAATCGCTTGATGAGGTTATCAACTTAATAAAATGATTTCAATTCCTTCCATAGTACTTATGTGGAAGGAATTTTTATATTGAAAAATCGAACTGGTTTTCGTTGTATTTATGCCTTATATTCGTTATAATAATGATAGAATATTAAATTAGGAGCATGGAAATGATTTCTTATATTAAAGGAGAAATTACCTTCAATGAAGGTGATACACTCGTTGTTGAAAACAACGGAATCGGATATGAAATAACCGTACCGACCTTTTCGGCACAAAAGCTTTTGTCCAAAGGCGGAGAGGTTACGGTTTATACATACATGAGTGTGAGAGAGGACGGAATTTCGCTCTTCGGCTTTGAAAGCCGCGAAGAAAAGGCTTTTTATCAGAAGCTTATTTCCGTTTCCGGAATAGGCCCTAAGGCGGCAATAAGCATATTAAGCTCTATAACGCCGTCGGAGCTTGTTACGGCTGTACTTTCCTCCGATGCGGCGGCTATTGCGAAAGCACCGGGAGTAGGAAAGAAAACCGCACAGAGAGTTATTCTTGAGCTTAAGGACAAAATCGGAAACGGCGATATTGTGGAAATGTTTGATATGGGCTCGGATATTTCGTCTGCATCTGCGGCAACCGGTGATGACAGGGCAGAAGCGGCAGAGGCTCTTGTTGCACTCGGATATTCGAGAAGCGAGGCTGTGAAGGCTGTAAGCAAGGTATATGTACCCGATATGGACGTACAGAAAATATTGTCTGCGGCACTTCGTGAGCTTAGCAGGATTTAACGGAGAATGGCTATGGAAAAACGAATTATAACAACTGCCGTTACCGAAAATGACGGCGATATGGAAATAAATCTTCGTCCGAATACGCTGGAAAGCTATATAGGACAGGATAAGGTCAAAAATAATTTAAGTATATTTATTGAGGCGGCAAAAAGAAGAAAAGAGCCGCTTGACCATGTTTTGCTTTATGGGCCTCCCGGTCTGGGAAAAACTACTCTTTCAAATATTATTGCCAATGAAATGGGCGTTAATATAAAAACCACATCGGGTCCGGCAATAGAACGTCCCGGCGATATGGCGGCAATACTGAACGGCCTTAATGAAGGCGATATTCTTTTTGTGGACGAAATACACCGCCTTAACCGAATGATTGAGGAAATACTCTATCCGGCAATGGAGGATTTTGTTATAGACATTGTTATCGGAAAAGGTGCAGGAGCGAGAAGCGTGCGTCTTGAACTGCCTAAGTTTACGCTTATCGGTGCTACAACACGAATAGGTCTTTTGACAGCACCGCTCAGAGATCGTTTCGGTGTCGTTAATCATCTTGAGCCGTATACGGTTAAGGACTTATCAAAAATTGTTATACGTTCCGCAAATGTGCTCAATACGGAGATAGATGCCGGAGGTGCGGCAGAAATAGCAAGACGTTCAAGAGGAACACCGAGAATCGCAAACAGGCTTTTAAAAAGAGTAAGAGATTTTGCAGAGGTGCGCTATGACGGACTTATCACCTGTGATATAGCGTCGGAGGCACTTGATATGCTTGATGTGGATAAGGTAGGACTTGATGTTATCGACAGAAAGATACTTCTTACAATAATAGATAAATTCGGAGGCGGCCCTGTCGGACTTGATACCATTGCCGCCGCTGTTAATGAGGAATCGGAAACAATAGAGGACGTAATAGAGCCTTATCTTATACAGCTAGGTTATATAAAGCGTACACCGAGAGGAAGAGTAGTGACGGTCAGAGGTTATGAGCATTTCGGGCTTAAACCGCCTGCCGGAAGTGACGCCGGAGAGCAACTTCAATTAAAGATATAATGTTTGCCAATCGACAATTTTGTAAAAGTATTTTGTGGCTTTACAAGTCGCAAGTTGTTTTTGCGAGGGAGGAAACTCTTAAATTGCGAATTATTGACCGTGCAAGACAGCACGGTGGCAAAGCCACTTTCGTTTACGAAAGTCATAATCACGCCTTTCCTCCTTCGCACACCCTCTTTTCCGGACAAACATAAATTACAAAAATTGCTAACCTTCGCAGGAATGCGGCTCGGTCTTAATGCAATTTAAAAAATCATTGGGTTCAAGTTGATACAAAGTTTTAATTTAAGTAGGTTATCAAGAAAATCATTTGTTAAAATGATTTTTATTAAAATTTAGATTGAACCTTTTTAAAGGTTCATGGGGGTTGGGGCAAAGCCCCATTATTTTTATTTTTTTGCTCTGTTGATGCAGGCTTCTGCGGCGTCGGCAACAAGCTGTCCGGTTACGGCATATTCGTCTGACAGGGCTATGTTTTCTGCCGACTGGTTTTCAAGTATCTGCTTACAGACTGAATCTGCGGCAGTTTCTGCAAGCGGGTAAAATACCGCAAGCATATCGTCATCGGGAACAAAGCTAACATCGGTTATTTTGTTTTTTGTAAAGGTCATTGTTACGGCGGCTGTCTTTTCGCCTATCTCAACATTTGTTGTATATGTACCTGCGTTATATCGGCTGTCGGATTTGTCCGGCACAAGAAGTATAATAAGCATTATTATTATAACCGCACCGATAACGGCGAAAAGTACTGTCTTTATCAGTTCTTTCAGCTTTATGACCATGAATCTTGTTCTGCCCATTTGTATAACTCCCTTCGGGGTGCTTTTTATTATATATTTATTTTGGAAATCAATATTTTATTACAGGATAGGTGTTTTGTATGGGATTAAGATTAATCACCGGAAGAAGCGGCAGCGGTAAAACAAAGCTCTGCCTTGAAGAAATATCCTCAAAACAAAAAATAGGAAAAAGACTCATTTATATAGTTCCGGAGCAGTTCTCTCTCCAGGCAGAGCGTGAGCTGGTCAAAAAATCCGGCGGCATAATGCCTGCTGTTGTTTTAAGCTTCAGAAGGCTTGCGGAAAACATATTCTCCGAATGCGGCATATCCGGCGATAAAAACCTCACCGATATAGGCAAGCTTATGATTTTACGCCGTATTATAATGCAGAATAAGGATAAATTCGAGTATTTTGGAATTGCCTGCGAACGTAGCGGCTTTACCGACAGAATGGCAAATGCCGTTACGGAATTTTTTTCCGGTGGTATAACACCGGAGGCACTCAAAAGCTATGCCGAAACCTTTGAGGAAGGCAGTGCAGTAAGAAACAAGCTTTCCGATATGGCACTTATTTACGGTGAATACAGAAATTTTATAAAGAAGGATTATATATCCTCCGACGATGTGCTTACAACGGCGGCAATAAAAATGTCCGAGGCTGATTATATAAAGGGTGCGGAGGTCTGGCTTGACGGTTTTTACGGCTTTACCTGTCAGGAATTTGATATAATATCCAGACTGCTTGCCGAATGTGAACGTGTGAACATAACGCTGACTATGGATAAAAAGAGCGTTGAAAGCACAAAAATGAGTATGGTAAACGGATTTTTCGAACCATGGGACACTATGCGAAGGCTCAAAAAGATATGTGAGGACAACGGCTTTAATATAGAAAAAACTATATGCCTTGAGGAATGTCACAGATTTAATACCGAAGGCATGAAAAATATTGAAAGAAAATATTTCAGCTATGCTTTTGCCGACGGAAAAAACAGCAGTGACGGCGTCAAGCTTATGACTGCCGAAAGCCTTGATGATGAAATAAATATGTGTGCCTCGGAAATAATTCATCTTGTGCGTGATAAGGGACTTCGTTTCAGAGATATTGCACTTACTTCAAGAAGCTTAAGTGACTGTGAAGAAACGGTAAGAAGAGTATTCAGCCATTACGGAATACCGTTTTTCATGGACAGCAAAAAATCCGTTATGGGACACCCGTATACGGAATTTGTGCGTTCCGTTATAGAAATGACTGCGGATAATCTGTCATATGAATCGATTTTCAGATGTCTTAAAACGGAGCTTACTCCATTGGAAAGAGATGAGAGAGATAAGCTTGAAAACTATGTTCTCCGTTACGGAATAAAGGGTGATACATGGACAGATGCCCACTGGCAATGGGGCTTTGAAAAGGAAGAAACAACCGAAAAGGAAGACGAAATAAATGCTCTGTGTGAGCTTGCAATAAATCCATTTAAGGATTTTTATAAAAAATATAAAAGCGGAAAGCACTCTGCGGCAGAAATAACCTCGGATTTGTACGGAATATCGGTTTCTCTGGAAATTGCCGACAGACTTGCACAGAAAGCGGAAGAGGACGATACGGCAGGCAACGCAGTAAAAGCACAGGAGCATATACGCTGTTTTGACTTGATAAGCGGACTATGCCAGAGCATATCTGAACTGCTTGGCGATGAAACCATGACAATACGTGAATACGGTCAGATATTCGAGGCAGGACTTTCCGGCCTTAAAATGGGTATTGTTCCGGAGTGCATAGACAGTGTTACGGTCGGTGATATAGAGAGAACCCGTCTGCCGGAAATAAAGGCACTTTTTGTTATAGGGGTGAATGAAGGCGTTCTTCCGTCCAACGATACTGATATTAAAGGAATACTTACCGAAAGAGAAAGAACGGCGTTGGAGGAGCTTGGTGCGGAGCTTTCCCATAGCGGAGCAAGACTTGCTTTTGAAGAGCAGTACCTTATTTATATGGGAATAACAAAGCCTTCCGATTATCTTTATATTTGCAGAAATCTTACGGACTCATCGGGTATACAGACAAGACCGTCGTCGGTTATAACAAGGCTTGAAAGAATATTCGGCGATATAGAAACGGAGGAGTTTAATCCGTATTCGGTAAAGGCTGTTGACAGACCCATTCCCGTACTTCACAGAATTGGCGAAAAGCTTGCCGAAGGCGGAGATATGGACGCTCTTTGGAACGGAGCATACAAATGGCTCGAAAACAACAGCGAGTATTCGTCTGCGGCTGAACTGCTGAAAAAAGGTACTGAATATAAAAATAAAGAAAATAATCTTGGCAAGGCCAACAGAGAAAAGCTTTTCGGAAACGAACTGCATACAAGTATATCAAGGCTTGAGGCTTTCTCGGAATGTCCGTTTTATTACTATGCGAAATATTCGCTTAAGGTATCGCCGAGAAGAATATACGGCTTGCAGACGCCGGATTTAGGCTCGCTGTTTCATGCGGTGCTTGAAAAATTCACTTCCGATATGAAGGCAAAAGGCTATGACTGGAATACGATACCTTCCGAAGAGGCAAATGAGCTTATAGAATCTGCTATTGATCTGCTTGCACCGGATACGGCAGACAAGGTTCTTTTCAGTACAGCGGCAAATGCCTATATGCTTAGGCGAATAAAACGAATAACAAAGAGAGCTGTTTCGGTGCTCAAAAAGCATATGGAATCCGGTGGATTTAAAACAGCCGGTGTCGAGATAGGCTTTGGCGGCGGTGACGGAGATTTGCCGCCAATAGAAATAGAAATGCCGGGAAACAGAAAGCTTGTGCTTAACGGAAAAATAGACAGAGTGGACGTTTACCGTTCCAACGGCAAGGGCTATGTGAAAATAATCGACTATAAATCGGGAAGAAAGGAATTCAGCCTTTCGGACATATATTACGGCTTGCAGTTACAGCTTCTTTTGTATATGGACGCATTTATGAAAACCGGTAAGTTTATAACAATAGATGAGCCGGAACCGGGAGGAGCGTTCTATTTCAGAATAATGGATCCTGTTATAAAATCCTCTGATTTAAAAGGAAGAACACCGGAGGATACATTATACAGCCAGTTCTGTATGAGCGGACTTGTGTGTGCCGAAGAGGATGTTTTGGAAGCGCTTGACAATATTTTTGCAGATGACGGTAAAAATAAATCAAATATAATTAATGTATCGAAAAACAAAAGCGGAGATTTGACAGGTTCGGCCGTAAACAGAAGCTATTACGGAAAAATTATAGACTATACGGTCAAAAAAGCAGGAGAAATAGGAGGAAGAATTGCCGATGGTGAGGTTGAAATATATCCGACTGTCAACGGTACAAATACAATCTGCTCCTTCTGTGAGTACAATTCAATCTGCTGTTTTGACGAGAACTGCGGTAATCAGCGGAATAAATTGAAAAAGCTGTCGGCATCAGAGGTATGGGACAGAGTATTGTCTGATAAGAATAAAGACTGATGTATCTGTACCAAGGACAACTATTAAAATTGTACAAAGATTAACACACAGGTTGTATGTTTGTTACAAATCAAACAAAGCCGGCTCTTGTGTAAACAGCTAAATAAAGTGCTTGGTATCAGAATTTAAATTGTATATGTTTTAAAATCAGATAAAACTTTAATAAAACATTGATTAAAAATAAATTAAAAATTGTGGAAAACTGACATAGCACAACCGCCGTCAAAATGCTATACTAACATCATCAAAAGGACATCAGAGTATGACATAAACAACACAGATGATTGGACAGACAGCTTACAGCATGGAGGCGGTAAATATGAAAAATATTTCAAATATATTGTTACTTATAATCTCTCTTCTTTTTATTGTGGCAGGCATGATGCTCATTCCGCAGGCAGCAATTATGCAGAACCTTGCGTTCGTAATAATGACACTGCTTATCGTTGGTATCTTCGGTATCATCAGATACATTGCACATAGAATTGCATAAGGATTGAAAAGCTTGACCACAAGCGAAATAACGACCTGTGAATTATCACAGGTCTTTTTTTATAATTTTTTTACTGAATTAACTTTTACTACCATTACTAATGAAATATTTGGGCTATAAACGGTTATGTTGTTTTTTACAAAAATATGTGGTACTACCAATGTTGAAATAAGTAATGTTGTATTGATAAAAATACAATATACAGCTTTTTGTACAAAATAAATAATTTGTCTATTACCCAAAAAGTCAAAAGTGTGAAAAATTGAGTACATTGTTAAAAGATTGTTTGTGTATAGATGATAACTTCATTTGACAATTACTAATTTTTTGTATATAATTTTAAACATATACTACAAGAAACAATATACCAGTCAATGAAATGGACTATTTGTTTTTATTATCGATATAATATCGGTTTATCCCGGTTTATATAATCAAATTTGTCATGCAAAAGAGGTGAAGAAAGAATGGCGTTGGATATTATTAAAGATATTGTTGATGCCGAGGCCAGAGCTGAAGAAATGATTAAAAATGCCGAGGCGGAAGCAGCGTCACTCAAGGCTGAGGCAGAAAAAAAAGGCGCTTCTATACTTGCCGAGGCAAAGCAGAAGGGCAAGGAAGAGCTGAACGCAGCGGCTGATGCGGCCGTTAAGGAGAGCAGCCAAGCGGTTGAAAAAATTGCCGAGCAAGCTGAACTTAATTGCAGAAAAATCAGAGAAGAGGCTTCCATTAAAAAGGAGGAAGCAATTAAGGCTGTTATGAGAAAGGTAGTGGGAACTGATGGCAATAGTTGAAATGAGCAGACTTTCCGTTATTTGCCTAAACAGCCGAAAAACACGTTTCATCAAGGATTTGATGGATCTTGGAGTTGTCGAAATTGATTCTCCGTCGGGAAGATTGTCAGACAATCCGCTCCCGGCAGGTACATTTGTATCGAACAACAGTGCCGAGGTTTCTCGCCTTGATGCACAGATTGCCTCTCTCGGTGCGGCAATAGATGCACTGGAAGGCTACAAAAAAGGCAAACAGCCATTGTTTAAAACAAGAAGAGAAATCAATGCAGGAGAATTTGTCAAGGAGGCAGAGCAGAATGCCGAGCCGGCGGCCGAAATGGCGACAAGAGCCAGTGATACGCTCAAAAAAATAACTGACGATAAGGGCGAAATCAACCGACTTGAGCTCCTTATAAAAGGACTTGAGCCATGGAAAAGTCTTGATCTTCCGCTTGAAACAACTCAGACAAAAACATCGGTAATATTTATGGGAGCTTTACCCGTAAAAACAAATATGAACGATGTAATAAACAGTGCGCTTGAAGCCGCACCATCGGTTGTTATACAGCAGGTAAGCACAGACAAGACACAGGCTTATGTATGTGTTGTCTGTCTTAAAGAACAAAAAAACGAGGCACTTGATGCCTTAAGAAAATTCGGTTTTATTTCGGTATCTCTCGGTGAAAACAAAGGCACTGCCGTTGAGGCACAAAAGACCTATGCCGAAAGAATTGAAGTGCTTAAAGCGGAAATAGCCGATAACGAAAAAAATCTTACAGACCTTGCGGAGCACATTTCCGAGATAGAAATTGTTTATGACGATCTTCTTCTCAAGCGTGACAGGGCAAAGGCTGTCGGAGATATGATTAACACCAAAAAGGTATTCTGCTTTGAAGGCTGGCTTCCTACAGGAAGTGCCGAAAAGGTAAGAGAGCTTTTGGATAAATACGAATGCTATTATGAAATAAGCGAACCCGTTAAGGACGAAGAAACGCCGATTCTTCTTAAAAATAATAAATTTGCAACACCGTTTGAGGCTGTTACGGAAATGTACGCATTGCCGCTTGCAACGGAGGTTGATCCTACACCGTTACTTGCACCGTTCTATTTTATATTCTTCGGAATGATGCTTTCGGATGCGGCATACGGAATTATAATGGCGCTTTTATGCTTCGTTGTTCTTAAAAAATTCAAGCTTGAGGGAACAATGAAAAAAATGATTACAATGTTCTTCTGGTGCGGAGTTTCCACATTCTTCTGGGGCGTAATGTTCGGCGGATGGTTCGGCGACGTTGTTCCTGTATTCACAAGAATGTTCCTCGGACACGAAGTAACAATAAATCCCGCATGGTTCGATCCTATGTCGGAGCCTATGACGCTCCTTGTGTTCTCACTTATACTTGGTGCAATTCACCTTTTTGTCGGTATGGGTGTTCAGGCATATATGCTTATCAAAAACGGCAAGCCCTGGGATGCGTTGTTTGATATAGGTCTTTGGTATCTGCTTCTTATCGGCCTTGTGCTTTTCGGAGTAGGCGGATCAGTTGCGGCAGGACTTGCAACAGCAGGTAAATGGATGTCTATAGTCGGTGCGGTCGGAATACTTGTTACCGGCGGACGTAACAAAAAAGGCTTTGGAAAGATTACAGGCGGTCTTGGCAGCCTTTACGGAATAACAAGTTACCTTTCGGACGTTCTTTCATATTCAAGACTTCTTGCTCTCGGTCTTGCGACCGGAGTTGTAGCAAAGGTTGTAAATACACTTGGTTCACTTGCCGGAAACGGTATCGGCGGACTTATAGTATTTATAATTGTATTCCTGATAGGTAACGTATTTAATATTGCGATAAATGCTCTCGGAGCATTCGTACATTCTTGCAGACTTCAGTATGTTGAGTTTTTCGGAAAATTCTATACAGGCGGTGGCAGACCGTTTGAACCTTTTGCCGGAAAAACAAAATTTGTGAAGATTACAAATAAGGAGGAAAAATAATATGACAGAGAGTATATTCAGTGGTGAATTTTTAGCATGTTTAGGCGCTGCAATGGCAGCAATAGCAGGTATCGGAAGCGGTATCGGCGTAGGCGTTGCCGGTGAGGCAGCAGCAGGTGTAGTTTCCGAGGATCCAAAAAAATTCGGTAAGGTTCTTCTTCTTCAGGCTCTTCCCGGAACACAGGGTATCTACGGACTTCTTATTGCATTCATCATTCTTGTAAAAATCGGTCTTCTCGGCGGTGACGGTATGGTTGACCTTACTGTTGCACAGGGTGCTTCAATATTTGCGGCAGCTATTCCCATCGGTCTTGTCGGCATCTTCTCAGGTATTGCACAGGGCAAGGCAGCAGCAGCAGGTATCATGCTTGTAGGCAAAAATCCTTCAGAGCTTTCAAAGGGTATGCTTTTTGCAGCTATGGTTGAAACATATGCCGTACTTGCACTCCTTATTTCATTCCTTATGCTTAACAGCATCCAGTTATAATTAATAGAAGAGAGGGAGGATACTCCTATGAATGATGGCAAAATTATTATTGACAAAATTATAGCCGACGCTGAAGAAGCAGTTAATAAAACCATTGCGGAGGCAAAGGCTGCCGCTGATGAAATACTTAAGGGCTATGAAGACAAGGCCGCAAAGGAAACGGCAAGAAGTAATAAGCTTGTTGCGGAAGAAAAACAGAGAGTTTCCGAAAAACAGCTTTCATCGGCAGAGATGAATTCAAAAATGCTGGCTCTTTCCGAAAAGCAGAAGCTCCTTGAAGAGGTTATTGAAGAGGCTGAAAAAAGACTTTCCGATCTTCCTGACGAGGAATATGCTTCGGTAATCGGCTCTATGCTTTCTTCAATGGATAAAAAGCTCGGAACAGAGGTAATTGTTTCTGAAAAGGACAAAACAAGACTTGCGGACGTAATAAGTAAAAACGGTTTTACGCTTTCCGACAGAACTGCCGATATTGAAGGCGGCTTGATCATCAGAAACGGAGATATAGAATATAACTATTCATTTAATTCGATAATCAGTATAGAAAAAGAAGAAATACAGCAGCTTGCGGCAAAAATACTTTTTGATTAAGGGAGGGGTAGATAATGTCGAAACAGAAGATTTACCCTTTTGCGGTGGCGGCTGTCCGCTGTATGGAAAACAACCTTATTAAGAAGGATAAGCTTATGCAGATGGCAGAAGCACCTACGGCAGAGGATGTACTTCATATGCTTGCGGAATGCGGATACGGTGAGCTTCCGAGAGAGCAGATACATGACTTTGAAAAGCTGCTTTCCGAACAGCTTAATAAAGCATATAAATCTCTTGCGGGACTTATACCGGCGAACAATTCCGGCAGCTCGGGAAGTCTGACAGATGTTTTTCTTTATAAAAACGACTATCAGAACATGAAGGTACTTATTAAGCAGGAGGTTTCCGGCATAGACGGCAGTGCGTATTTCATTGACGGCGGAACAATACCGCTTGAAAAGCTTAAAACAGCATTTCTCGAAAGAAAGTTTTCAGATTTGCCGGCAATAAAGGCAGATGCGGTAAACGATGCACTTGAAACCTATGCAAAAACCCATGACGGACGATATATAGATGTTATTATGGACAACGCCTGCTTTCAGACAATGGCTGAAACAGCAAAGGCAACCGGCAACAGCTATGTAATCGAATATGTTAAAAAACTTGCGGATATAACAAATATAAAAACCTTTGTCAGAATTAAGCGTTTGGGCAAGAACTGGAAGCTTTTTGACGAGGCATATGTTGACGGCGGCAGCATAAGCAAGGAAAAATTCAATGAATGCTTCCAGAACGATAATCCGTCGGCAATGCTTGCTGAAACAGGCTATAAGCAGATAACCGAAAACTGTATGACGACAGGCTTTACGGAATTTGAGAGAATGTGCGATGATTACCTTATGTCCTATGTTAAGGATGCAAAGTATAAAACACTTACACCCGAACCGCTTGTGGGATATATTCTCGGAAAAGAAACGGAAATCAAATGCGTAAGAATAATAATGACATGCAAGCTTAATAACATTGATTCCGAAACAATAAAGGAAAGGGTGAGAGAAGCGTATGTCTAAGGTAGGTATAATCGGAGATAAAGACAGCATAATGGGCTTCCTTGCTCTTGGCATTGATACCTTTCCTGCCTATGAGGCGGACGAAATTAAGCGGACAATCCACAAAATGGCAGAGGAAAATTATGCAATCATATATATAACCGAACAGGCAAGTCTGCTTGCGAAGGATTTTATTGCAAGATACAAGGATAATCCGCTCCCTGCGATAATTGTTATTCCGGGAATCGGCGGAAGTATGGGACTTGGCATGAATGAAATCAGAGAATCCAGTAAACGGGCTATCGGTGTGGATATACTGTTTAATGACTGAGAGTGAGGTTGAGATAAAATGAAGACAGGTACAGTAGTTAAGGTATCCGGACCTCTTGTTGTTGCGGAGGGAATGAGAGATGCCAATATGTTTGACGTTGTGCGTGTATCGGATCAGCACCTTATCGGTGAAATCATCGAGATGCACGGAGATAAGGCGTCAATACAGGTTTATGAAGAAACAGCAGGTCTTGGACCGGGCGAAAAGGTTGTGTCAACCGGAATGCCCATGAGCGTTGAGCTTGGACCGGGACTTATTTCTACAATATATGACGGTATTCAGAGACCGCTTGAAAGCCTTTATAAAGTAAGCGGCGACAACATCAAACGTGGTGTTGAGGTTCCTTCGCTTGACAGAGAGAAGAAATGGAAATTTGTTCCCAAGCGTGCTGTCGGCGATAAGGTAGAGGCCGGCGACATAATCGGTGTTGTTCAGGAAACACCCGTTGTTGAATGCCGTATCATGGTTCCTTATAAGCATGGCGGAACTATAAAAGAAATTAAAGAAGGCGAATTTACTATCGAAGAAACCGTTGCGGTTATTACAGACGATAAGGGCAACGATTTTGAGATGTCGATGATGCAGAAATGGCCCGTACGTCGTGAAAGACCTTATAAAGAAAAGAAAACACCAGATACACTTCTTGTAACAGGACAGCGTGTTATCGATACGTTCTTTCCTATTACAAAGGGCGGTGTTGCCGCTATTCCCGGACCTTTCGGAAGCGGTAAAACAGTAACACAGCATCAGCTTGCAAAGTGGTCAGACGCAGATATAGTTGTATATATCGGCTGTGGCGAGCGTGGAAACGAAATGACAGACGTTCTTAACGAATTCCCTGAACTGAAGGACCCCAGAACAGGCGAATCGCTTATGCAGAGAACGGTTCTTATAGCAAATACATCGGATATGCCCGTTGCTGCCCGTGAGGCATCAATTTATACAGGTATTACAATAGCAGAGTTCTTCAGAGATATGGGTTACAGTGTTGCACTTATGGCTGACTCAACATCAAGATGGGCAGAGGCACTTCGAGAGATGTCAGGACGTCTTGAGGAAATGCCCGGTGAAGAAGGCTATCCTGCTTACCTCGGCAGCCGTCTTGCTCAGTTCTATGAAAGAGCCGGAAGAGTTTACTGCCTCGGCAGTGACAACAGAGAAGGCACACTTACAGCTATCGGTGCAGTTTCACCTCCCGGTGGTGATACATCGGAGCCTGTATCGCAGGCAACACTTCGTATTGTAAAGGTATTCTGGGGACTTGATGCGTCGCTTGCATATAAACGTCATTTCCCGGCTATCAACTGGCTTACAAGCTACTCACTCTATCAGGATAAGGTAGACGCTTGGGCAGATAAGCATGTTGATGAAAACTTCTCGGTTCAGAGAACAGAGGCTATGAAGCTTTTACAGACAGAGGCGGAGTTACAGGAAATCGTACAGCTCGTCGGTATGGATTCACTTTCACCTTCCGACAGACTTATTATTGAAGTAACACGTTCAATCCGTGAAGACTTCCTTCACCAGAACTCCTTCCATGAGGTCGATACATTCACATCGCTGTTAAAACAGTACAGACTGCTCCAGCTTATACTTCATTTCTATCATAAGGGACTTGAGGCTGTAAACAGCAACGTAAGTATCAATAAGCTTATACAGATACCTGCAATGGAAAAAATCGGACGTGCAAAATATATCAGAGAAAGATATGTAACAAAAGAGTATGACGCAATTCTTGCCGAAACAGATGCAGAAATTGATGAACTCATCAAAGAGGAGGCAGACGAATTATGATAAAGGAATACAGATCAATTCAAGAGGTTGCCGGCCCTCTTATGCTTGTAACAGGCGTTGAAGGCGTTAAATATGATGAGCTTGGTGAAATTGAGCTTGCCAACGGTGAAACAAGACGTTGTAAGGTACTTGAGGTAAACGGAGATTCCGCTCTTGTACAGCTTTTTGAAAGCTCAACAGGTATCAACCTTGCCGAAAGTAAAGTAAGATTTCTCGGAAAATCACTTGATTTCGGCGTTTCACCCGATATTCTCGGCCGTGTATTCAACGGTATGGGTAAACCCATTGATAACGGACCGGATATTATTCCCGAAAAACGTATGGATATAAACGGTGCACCTATTAATCCTGCCGCAAGAGAATATCCTGCCGAATTTATTCAGACAGGTGTTTCTGCAATCGACGGTCTTAACACACTTGTTCGTGGACAGAAGCTTCCTATATTCTCATGCTCGGGTCTTCCTCATTCACAGCTTGCCGTTCAGATTGCACGACAGGCAAAGGTTAGAGGTACGGATTCTAAATTCGCCGTTGTATTCGCCGCTATAGGTATCACATTCGAAGATGCGGAGTTCTTCATTGAGGACTTTAAGAAAACAGGTGCTATCGACCGTTCGGTTGTATTCGTAAACCTTGCAAACGACCCTGCCGTTGAGCGTGTAAGTACACCTCGTATGGCACTTACCGCGGCAGAATACCTCGCATTTGACCAGGGCATGCACGTACTTGTAATTCTTACTGATATTACAAACTATGCAGAGGCACTTCGTGAGATTTCAGCCGCAAAGAAAGAGGTTCCCGGACGTAGAGGCTATCCCGGATACCTTTACACAGACCTTGCAACAATGTATGAAAGAGCCGGAAAGATAAGGGGTAAGGAAGGATCAATAACAATGATTCCTATTCTTACAATGCCTGAAGATGATAAGACTCATCCTATTCCCGACCTTACAGGTTATATTACAGAAGGACAGATTATCCTCAGCCGTGAGCTTTATAAAAAGGGCATACAGCCGCCTATAAACGTACTTCCTTCGCTTTCACGACTTAAGGATAAGGGTATCGGCAAAGGCAAAACCCGTGAGGACCATGCGGACACAATGAACCAGCTTTTTGCGGCTTATTCAAGAGGTAAGGATGCAAAAGAGCTTATGGCAATCCTCGGTGAATCGGCACTTTCCGATACAGATAAATTATATGCTAAATTTGCTGATGCCTTTGAGAAAGAGTATGTATCACAGGGCTTCAGAACAGACCGTTCGATAGAGGATACTCTTGAAACAGGCTGGAAGCTTCTCAGAATGCTTCCTAAGAGTGAGCTTAAACGTATCGGTGACGAATATCTTGAAAAATATTACCCTGAAAAAGACTGATAATATTTTTTCTGAAAGGGGTGATATGCTTGGCAAGATTAAATGTAAATCCTACAAGAATGGAGCTGACAAGGCTTAAAAAGCTTCTTCTTACGGCAACGAGAGGACATAAGCTGCTTAAGGATAAGCTTGACGAGCTTATGAAGCAGTTCCTCGACATTGTTAAAGAGAATAAGGTGCTTCGTGAGAAGGCTGAAAAGTCCCTTGAGGAGGCATATAAAAGCTTTATAATTGCCAGAGCGGTTATGAGCGAGGAAAACCTCGGAGAGGCACTTATGCTGCCGACACGCTCCGTAGAGGTTTCTGTCAGCGAAAAAAATGTAATGAGTGTGCATGTGCCTGTGTTCAAATTCAATTCCGATGATGCGGAAAAAAGCGATGTCTGCCCGTATGGCTATGCTTTTACTTCGGCCGAGCTTGACGGTGCGGTTGCGGCATTTTCGGCAGCAATGGAGCCGCTTCTTAAGCTTGCTGAAAGTGAAAAGACAGCTCAGCTTCTTGCTCAGGAGATTGAAGGCACAAGACGACGCGTTAATGCACTTGAAAACGTAATGATTCCAAACTATGAGGAAACGATACGTTATATAAAAATGAAGCTTGATGAAAATGAAAGAGCCGGAACGACGAGAATGATGAAGGTCAAAGATATGTTGTTAAAAGAAAGCATTGCGGAGAAGAAAGCAATGGAGGAAAGAGCCGAGGCAAAGTTTGCCGCAGGCGAAATCGGCTGACAATTAAACAGATTTTAAACATTGGGAGCAACTATATTATGTATAGTTGCTCCTTTTTCTGAAATTCAAGCCAGACTAATTGACCAGGCAACGGCACAAAAGGAGTTAAAGAAACTGTCAGAGGAAACGGATATGTTTGATAGCATATCTGATGAGGATATAGCAGAAAACAAAGGCAAAACATTTCAAGACATAACCGCCTTGAGATACCCGTTAATGGGTTTAGGCTATGGAGATGCTGAAAACCCTTTTGATTTAGCCACGCAAGACGTGGCAACAATAGACTATTCACCAAACCAACCAAGAGATAAAGACGGCAAATGGACAGGCGGTGGCTTGAATAGTGGTTGTGAAAATAGTATAATAAAATTATCAAACGGAAAAACTATAACCAAAAAATATGACCCCGATAAATACAAAAATCTTGAGGTTGGGAACAAAAACAACACACAAAGAAAATAAGCTGGAGGCTTTGAAGGTAACGGAAAGAAAAATGACCATACAAACCGACACATGAAGGATTTTAATACGAAGAATAAACGTGAGTATGAGAATAAAGCTATAGAATTTATGTCTAAACCTCTTGGGGAAAATATGGAGGAAATGATGGTTGAAGGTCGTAAGGGATATTACGATAGATACAGGTATGACTATAGTACAAATGAATTTGGGGTTGTAAATTCAAGAGGTAATGTATCAACTTATTACAAACCGATAGCAAAAGAGAAAGATTGGGAAAGGTTGGTTGATAAGCATGGGGTGGAATAAAAATGGTAAATATATTGACTTTAAAGAGAACATACCGTGTCCAGTATGTGGTAAATATATCTTTGAAGTAGAAGTTGATTATGATATCTGTCCATACTGCAAGTGGGAAAACGATAGAGAACAGGAATGTGACCCCGATGAGGTATTTGGTGCTAATAAAATAAGCATAAACGATGCAAGAAAAGCATGGAAGCAAGGAAAGACAGTTTTAGAAGTAGAACAAGGCAACAATGTATAAGCCAAAAGAAAATAAACTAAAAGGTTATGCTTACTATAAAAAATTGGAAACAAGTGAGGGGATAACAAATGATTAAATGTCCAGTGTGTGGAAGGTATGAATTTGAAAAAGAAGATAGCTACGAAATATGTCCAATATGCAGATGGGAAAATGAAAAGTGGCAGTATGATAATCCTGATGAGGAAGAATGTGCAAACAGAATGAGCCTAAACCAAGCGAGAAAGGCTTGGGCAGAAGGTAAGAAATTAATATAACAAATAAAAACAACGATTTAAGCGTCAAGCGAAAAGCTGGGCGTTTTTTTAATGCAAACAAAAAGGCAGGTGAGTAACATTGCCGATAATTAAAAGAGCACCAAACGAAAAAGAGCTTGAAGCACTGCGGAAGATATTCTTGAAAGCTGAAACGGATATTATAAACGAGATTGGCAGACTGCGGTCAATGGGCAACATTGATTATCATGCAGTTGCTTCACTCGAACGAGTACAAGCCATATTAAAGCAAATGGAGACTGAGTGTTGGAAATATGTCCCACAAATGATAGAAAAGCAGTTTTATGTGAGAGTGCCGGAAGCACGCAGGATATCCAACAAAGGTGATAAATTTTATATTTCATCCAATGTTGATGGCTCAAAGGTAGATCATCCCAATAAGAGAACAGAGTATTTTGCTTATACTCTTTTACATGAGATATATTCAATGCTTAAATAAAATAGGTTGAATATATCCTATAAATAATGTATACTGTAATCAAGAAGGAGCGTGATAATATGAAAGTCGATATTGAAAATCTTGTTTCTATGACAGAGGCAAACCAGAATTTTTCAAAGGTGGCACGTCTTGTTGACGAGAACGGAGTAGCGGTTATATTGAAGAATAATACTCCGAGATACGTAATTCTTGATTACAGTAAAATACAGGAAGAAAAAATAGCAGATGATGATGATGTAAAAAATGTATCGGAAAAGATATTGAGTAAGCATTTAAAGGCTTTTGAGGAGTTGGCTAAATGATTATTTTGACCAAAGAACAAATAATTTCAATGCACGAGCTTCTTATTGAGCGTACAGGCGGATTAAACGGGGTGAAGGATTATGGGCTGTTGGAGTCTGCAATAAATAATCCGTTTCAAACGTTTATGGGTAAGGAGCTGTATCCTACAATACAAAGAAAGGCAGCCAATCTTTGTTATAGCTTGATTAATAACCATGCGTTTAATGATGGAAATAAAAGAATTGGAATATTGGCAATGCTTACTTTTCTTGAATTGAACGGAATAGTTATTGCTTGCTCGGATGATGAGCTTGTAAGCCTGGGCTTGAATATTGCTTCCGGCAAATTTACACAGAAAGATATTTTGAACTGGATAGTTATGTATTCCTAAAAACTGATTGTTGAAAAGGATCTCGTTATAAGAGGTCCTTTTTATTTTGGTATTGTGGAGAGCGGTAACAGACACAAAATTAGAAGAGCTTACAAGAGAAGTTAGAGAACACAATGATTTTGCACATCGAGTGCCGGTTCTTGAAGAGCAGATAAAGGTTGCTAATCATAGAATTGACGATTTGGAAAAGCTTGAACAGCAGAAAGGAAGATGAATATGGATATTACATTTTTAACTAACTTTGCTATACCGCTTATTGTAGGTATATGCTTATGTCTTGGTTATATAATCAAGAACATTGTACCTAATGACAATATTAACCGCTTTATACCGCTTGTAATGGGAATTGTGGGTGTATTGATAAATGTATGGGTAAACAGGGTTTTTACAGCAGAAATTCTTTTAGGCGGTCTTTTTAGCGGTCTTGCAAGTACAGGTCTTTACGAAATGTTTAGAAATCTTATTAAAAATGGAGATTGATTATGCAGAAAATGATTTTAAGGAAAGGACACCGCCTTAGACCGGGCGGTGCATATCCCAAAACAACAATAACGATAAGATATGTTGTTAAAAGAAAGCATTGCGGAGAAGAAAGCAATGGAGGAAAGAGCCGAGGCAAAGTTTGCCGCAGGCGGAAATAACTGATATATCTTAAAACAGAAATAATTTCATATTAAACTAAACAGGCAGCCCCTAAAATTAGGTGGCTGCCTGCTTTATAATAGATATAAAGTATATATCGTCACATCCGCAGAATAGATATATCGACCTTTGGCAATAATATTATTTACATTTTTGATGAATTATAGTATAAATATAATAACTTTCGGGAAAGGCAGCGGGCGATTGACATATGGATATGGCATTGGTGATAAAAGTATTAAAAACAATAATATATGACGTGCTTTCAACACTATATAAGCCTTTCTGGGCGGCATTGTTGCTGTCGTTTATGTTTATGTTTTTGTATCAGTATGCAAAGGAACATGGCTGGGGAAAAGAAAACATTGTGCGAAAAGTTTTTCTTACATGGATAGATTTCTTTAAGGAATCACCTATGTTCAGAAAGGTATTTTTGCTGGCATTCTGTACGGCAATGATATTGCTTAAAACCATATTTAACCGCAGCATTTGGATAGATCCGCTCGGAAAGCTTTTTGAAAACTGGTGGATATATGATAAGTACGGAAGGCTGTCGGTTGAGCCGTTGGAAAATGTCATATTGTTTATGCCGTTTACAATATTGTTATTGTGGACATTCGTCGAAAAACTCATCGGAGAGGAGTTAACTCTTAAGAAAATAATCAAGGTTACGACAAAAATAACCGGCGTATTTTCATTGTCGGTCGAGCTGTTTCAGCTTATCTTTTTTGTCGGAACATTTCAGCTTTCGGATTTGGTGTACAATATTCTCGGCGGCCTGATAGGCGGAATAATATATTATGCCGGAGTTAAAATAAAAGAACGAATGAAAAGAAGAAATTGACAAGATGGGCGACCGTCTTGTTTTTTTATAAAAAATTTGCTTTAATCACAAATGTCTGATATGCTTTATAGAGCAAATAGTGAATATGATTAGGAGTTATTATATGAATGTAAAAAGGTTTAATTTTGGCAGAGCAATTAATTTCAGAGATATGGGCGGCGTTTTTGGCTCGGAAGGCAAGCTTGTCGCATGGAACAAATTATATAGAAGTGATAAATTTTTCGGAACAACGGACGCAGAGTGGAATATTATGAAGAAAAACGGCATTAAGGTGATAATCGACCTGCGTTCTTATGAAGAGGTTAATGTAAGTGCGGATAATTGTCCGGAATATTTCGAATATATACATATGCCGATTGTTGAAGAAAACCTGTCTTTTAATAATATTTCAAGTCCGGCAATGCAGGCTTTTGCAAAAAGCGTTCCCGAAGGCTACCGAAATATAGTCATATCCCATGGCGAAAATATAGCTAAATCAATAAATCTTATTGCCGACAATCTGGAAAAAGGCGGCGTTGTGTTCCATTGCACATCAGGTAAGGACAGAACCGGAATACTCGCCTCGGTTATATACAGATTGCTCGGAGTTTCGGTTCAGGACATAGTGGCGGACTATCAGACAAGCTATACATATAATAAAACTATGTCGGATAAATTTATGAACGATTTTCCGCAGTATCAAAAATATTATGACGTTGTGCTCTCCAGTGCAGAAAATATGTATGAGCTTTTGAAGCTCTATAATGAACTCGACATTGAAAAGTACCTTATTAATAAGGGTGCATCGGCAGAAAAAATAACCAAGCTTAGAAAAGAACTGCTTATAGATTTTGTATAAATAAATATTATTATTCCGAAAATCATTTCTTGAAATGATTTTCATAAAGTTTAAGTTAATCCTTTTATGAACCGCAAAGTATGCACCCCGAAGAAAAACGGGGCGGTCGAAGACCGTTTTGCATAGCAAAATGCTTTGACCATGATGCGGCTGTCGCAGACAGCTTTGCGAAGCAAAGTTCTGACCATACTAAGGATTGCAGGGTATTGGACAGAGTACCATGGTTTTAAATCTTTAATTTATTAAATTTACTAATACTTAGTAGTGATTTTTAATTAAAGTGATTACTTCTTTGTATCTGAAAATAACCAAATAAGATAAAATAACTAAAAAAATCCGTCTGTTGTATTTCATATTATAAGAATATACAAATCGAAAAAATATATATCTTATTTGTTGACAACGGTTGTATATAGAGTTAAAATAAGCACAGTTGAATTGCAAGGGCGCAAATCTAATTAATAGGTTTGTGCCCTTTATTTTTAGCAATTCACTAACGACAAAAGCCATCTATGACATAATTTCTCACTCAACCTAATGACATAATTTATTGACATCAAACGAACGACAGATTTTTAAGACAACAGGACAGACAACATGACGACATAATTTTAATGACAGCTCAGTTAATTGCATAATTATAATGACAGAATTTTCAGACATAATTTACGACATTATATTTTGACATTAAATTTTCAGACATAATATTAATTTACATCATGTATGCACCAAGATGACATCAAAGTTTATTCACATAATTTTTTTTCTACATATTTAATATCGCTGATAAAAGCATATGGAGCTTATTGATACTGCCAAATATATTTTAAGCAAAATGGTTTTTCTCCTAAATTATTAAACACATTTTCCGTATGCTTTTATATTTTTTGAATCCTAAATTCGGTATCACTGTTTTGTGATATCGAATTTTTTGTTTTTTGATTTTTAAAGACAGTTACAATCACAAAAGAATTCAGGCAAAAACAAAATGGATGCCACCTGTGCAATACAGGATAGCATCCATGCATTCAGCCTAGTTCATAAATATGTGTCCAGGATTCTGGGTACATATCAATTTATGGTGAACACCTTTAAAAAGATATTTAGGATGGTTGGTCTTTAAGTTGAAATCAGAATTTCGACTTGTTTAAACAGAAGCATGAATAGCCAATTCCATCGGCTTAAAAGCCTTGAAATTATTGACCACGCAAGTATGCACCCCGAAGAAAACGAGGCGGTCGCAGACCGCTTTGCGTAGCAAAGTTCTGAAGATGATGCGGTGGCGAAGCTACTTTCACTTGCGAAAGTCATAACTAAGCTATTCTCCTCGACGGAAATGAATTCCGTCTATTGACCGCACAAGACAGTGCGGCGGAAAAGCTGCTTTTGCTTTTATGAAGCAAAAGTCATGACAGTATGGATTACACTTGGGAAAATCTTTGTTTCCCGAATCCTTCCGCTGTATAAAAATGATTTTATATATAGTTTTGTAAAATAGTTTAATTATTTTATAACTGTAATCGCATTATGTAGATTTTTTATAACAGCCTTTTCAACACCTTTGGAAAATTCTCCGTCAAGTGTCCAGTCAACACCGTCTGAAAGCTCAATTTCTATTGTTTCGGCAGAAATAAGCTGAATTATCGGCTCGCAGTTATATTGCTGCATTGTGAGTGCCCATGCAAGCTGACTGAGTTCGGCAGGAGTTTTCGGATTCTTGATAAGCATTACCTCAAGAAGACCGTCGCTCATATTGACCTGTTCGGGGCTTAACGAAAGCACTCCGGCAACGGAAAGAGAGTTGCTGACTGCCGCAAACATATAATCATCTTCGTAAACCTCTCCGTCTGCTGTTATTTTCGCATGAACGGGCTTTAATACAGGCAGTTCTTTTATGCTTTCGACAACATAAGCGAGATGACCGAGTGTGTTCTTGAGCGTTTGCGGTGTATCATAGGAGCTTTTTGTGAAAGCACCGAAGGACGCTACATAGCAGAAATATTTGTCGTTATACGCACCGATGTCGTATATATGCGGTGTTCCGTTTAAAATATCTCTTGCCGCCTGCATAACATTTTTGGATATGTTAAGACTGCTGGCAAAATCGTTTGTACTGCCGGAAGGAATGTAGCCGATCGGTATATTAAGGCCTGCATCGGCAAGACCGGTTATTACCTCGTTCAATGTGCCGTCGCCGCCGATACATACAATAAGTTCAAATTCCGAGCCGTAGTTCTTCGTATATTCGGTTGCATCGCCTGAGCTTTGGGTTATGTGCAGAGTGCAGTCCCAGCCGGAGGCGGTAAAAAGAGAAACTATATTGATTATGTGTCTGTTTGCTTTTTTCTGACCTGAATATGGATTCAGTATAATAAGCATTTTCTTTCGTTGCTCATTCATATATTTATACCCCTAAAATAAAAAATGTAAATTTTACATAGATTATATAAAAATATTACAGAATATTATAATATGACTGCAGATATTTTTCAACTTACATTTAAGTTAATATGTAAAAATATTCATTAAAGTATACTTTATTGCAAAAACCTTGGGGCTTTGCCCCAAACCCTATGAACCTTTAAAAAGGTTCAATCTAAACTTTGATAAACTACATTCTGACGAATGTAGTTTGGG